>Ga0208467_1000053_pt1 | contig 31039 bp, 30 predicted proteins | sample DeeseametaMP2098_FD_184176 | JGI IMG/M metagenome (GOLD analysis project Ga0208467, IMG submission 184176) | Marine microbial communities from the Deep Pacific Ocean - MP2098 (SPAdes) | ecosystem: Environmental > Aquatic > Marine > Oceanic | place: North Pacific Ocean | collected 2011-05-26 | reverse complement strand
CTCCTAATATTGATTTGATACAAGGTGATTCTTTGTTGATACGTGCTGTTATGTATGATCGGGTCGGCAATTCCACATACGGTGATTCAAGTGTAAACGAGTTGGTTTATGATCCATTTCCAACAAATCTTGGTCAAATTTCAGGTGGTATATTTGTTACCAATGATACAATAATATCATCTGACCTGGTTTCAGCTAATTGGACCACATTTGATGATTCTGTATATCAACTTATCGATGGGTCCGGATTAGCAAGGTATGATTTTAAAATATTACATTTTGATTCCAGTGGAACATTTATTGATAATTTGATTAATTGGACAAGTGTGTCATTAAATGAACAATTCAGTGTAGATACTTTGGGAATACAACATCAGCACCAGTATACAGCACTTATACGTGCCATTGATGTTGCTGGAAACATTTCAGATTCAGTATCTACAGATACAATCCGTCGTATCAATTCAGCTTCTATAATTGCAGAAATTACTGAAACAGTGCAAGCATACGAAGATCTTGCATTTACACAAACCATTCAATTCAGCGATATTGATACAGCAACAATTTTGGGTGACCAGTTTACGTATAAATTATTAACAACCCATCAATATGGACACGTACCTGCTGATACTGCTGTATTTCTTTCCGGGCAAAATATTATTAGCTGGTCGCCGACCCAGTCGGATACTGGTTTATATTCTGTTCGAGTCATCATAGATGATAACTGGAATTTTTCTGATACAATTTCATATTCGTTAATGATGAATGCGGTGAATGATACTCCCACTGTTGCGATTCTTGCACCTTATTTAGATATAACAATGACTGAAGACCAAACAGCAAAAGTCAAATTTCTTTTATCTCAATATGGCAATGATATTGATAACGACAGTACTCAATTGACGTATCAGGTAGCAGTACTAGATACATCTAGTATTCCAGGATTTCCTACAGCAAAACTATTTTTCGGAAATGGAACACCGGAAATAGTAAAACAAAGATTGAATGACATGTTTAATCAAAAATTGACACAGGAAGATTTACATATTGGAAAAGATAAAAATAAATTATCAAATGACATAATTATTGAAAAACGTAAAATACTTAATACTCAATCTTCTAAAACTCTGGCTAATTATATTGAGGTTGATTTAACGGATACTACAGGTATTTGGTGGGCTGAATTCAAAGTAGATAGTAATTATTTTGGCAGCAATCATCGAATTTTATTTTTCGTCAGTGATCCGGATGGTGCAACAAGTATGGATACTGTTTATTTAACAATTACACCGGAAAATGATCCACCTCAAATTGCAACAATCCCTCTTATAGAAATAACAGAAAATCAATTTAAAAAAATCGATTTTGCTGATTATGTTACCGATGTAGATGATACAACGTTGACGATTCGAGTAGCTGCATTATCATATGACGAAAAAATGTCAATTACGACTACGGTTGCAGGAGCAACCACAGTTGGTGATTCACTGCAATATTTATCCAGTAATGTGGGTGATTCTGTTTTATTTACACCAGAAATAGAATGGTCAGATACATCTTTAATTCAAGTTTCAGTAATTGATGGGCAAAACGCAAGAGCTACAAAAACATTTGTTATAGATATTCTGCGTGTCCCGAGGCCAAATTTATCACTCGAAGTAATTCAGAATAATGCGTTTACTAATTACTTTGAAGTCATTTTGACAGATACTGTTTCAAAAACAGATAGTTTATTTCTCACGGTTCAAGGCCAACGCATCACTTTGGATACGGTAGCGAGTTATACCTATGTGGGACATTATTCATTTGATAACCCCGGCACATATTCATTTTATATCAAGGCATGGGGAATAGTTGGTGATACAACCATTACACGCTCGGTGAATATGGCCCTGGCAAAAGCATTTTATGACTGGACAGGAACAAGCCCGGATGGCAATTTCCGCGTTTATGGGACAAGCGGCTCTGTTCCATTTGATCAATCCTTATTAATCGTTGATTCAACCATGTTCAATCAATATTTTCACGATCGAGCATCTTATCGATTGGGAAGAGAAACCTCCGAGTTTGATTTACCGGTTGAAATTTCTATTTCATCGATCAGTGAAGATTTGGCTATTTACCAACGAAGAAATGGTGTAGAATGGATTGAAATACCTTCGATTTCAGAATATGGTCAAATAATAGCTTATACAGACGGAATGGGATATTTCCGATTAGGACCAAAAACATTGATTGTACCGGGAGAATCCAACTTACACCAAAACTACCCGAATCCGTTTAACCCTGTCACAAATATCATATATGATGTTGGTTTTAGTGATGGCCCCCAACAACGTGTAAATGTTGTTGTATATAATTTATTGGGCCAGCATGTACGTACTCTCGTCAATGAACAAAAGGATATTGGCAGATATACAGTTCGTTGGGATGGACGTGATAAAAATGGCATAGGAGTTTCAAGCGGAATATATTTTGTTCGAATGATGAATAATTATGGTCGAATACAAACAAAAAAGATGATGCTTTTACGATGATGAATAATATTAAAAAATATGCAATTATTCTTTTTGTGTTAGGTTGGGTCTTAACAATTGGCTCATGTCGGAAACAATATGAAGCAACTGAACAGGATATGGCAAATTATGGTTGGTTTCTATTTGAAAAAGCAGCTATAAATTCTGATTATACTAATAGTAAAAATTGGTTTTTGGAATCCATTAATGAAGATACAACGTATATGGATGGCTATAATGGGTTGGGATGGTCATTTGGTATATTGACAGAGTTGGATAGTAGTATTTATTATTTTGAAAAAGGCTTAAGGTTTACACCCAGTATTTATGATACCACAAATATTCAGTATGAGATATGGGCAGGGTTGTGTTTCGCAAATAATGCCAAGGGATTTGATGAAATAGCATTAACATGGGGAGATAGTTTAATTGATGCTTTGACGACAGGCCTCACAAGCAATGCGTGGATATTTACCCATAACAATATTAATAATAATAATAAAATAGATCACCTTGACCTACGAGTAACAATGGCAGCATCACATTTTGCTGAGGGCGAATTCACAAACAGTGTAACGCACATGCAGACAATCCTAACGGAACTATCCAGTTCATCTTCATTCAACCCTGATGTAAATACTGTTAGCGGAAGGTCTGAATTGGCAGTATGGATTGACTCATTACAGACAATCTTATCAACCCAATAACACTATCGTAAACCAACAGGAACACCAACGCTGGATGGGGCAAGCCCTTCAGCAAGCACATAAAGCATTTGAGAATAATGAAATTCCTATTGGCGCAATTATCGTCAAAGATCATCAAGTTGTAGGAAGGGGATATAACCAAAGGGAAATGCTAAAGGATCCCACTGCTCATGCAGAAATATTAGCAATTACTGCTGCAGCAAACACGTTGGAGGATTGGCGTTTGTCTGACTGTGTTCTGTATGTTACAAAAGAACCTTGTCCTATGTGCGCCGGCGCAATTGTGATGTCACGCTTAAAAATGGTTGTTTTTGGTTGTTATGACGAAGATAAAGGCTGTTGTGGCTCTTTGTACCAATTATGCGGAGATCCACGCCTTGGAAATGGAATTTCAGTAAAAGGAGGTTTGATGGAAAATGAATCAATTACACTTATACAAAAGTTTTTTAATTCAATCCGTCATTCGTAATTTGCTCGATGAAGAGATATGAATTATCCTCAAATTGTGCCACAGTTATATTGTAGACTAGAATTAATTATTTGAGGTTTAATCATTTCTTTCCTTGAAATACGTTTTAAGTAAATAGTAAAATTTTAATGATTAAATATATTAAAAGGAACATTGCATGGATATTGCAACGATTATCGGTTTTATTGTAGGGTTAGGTTTAATTCTATTTGGGATGGTGGATAGTGTTACAAAAACAATTCCACAGACATTTTTGAATTATCAGGGAATTGCCATTGTCTTGGGTGGGACTACAGCTGCTACATTAATTAATTATCCCTTAAAGAAGATACTTAGCCTTTTCAAAGTTGCCGGACTAACTTTTCGAGGAAATAGTGTAGAATCTGAAAATGAAATTATTAGTACACTTGTGGAAATAAATATTACTATAAGGAAGAAAGGAATTGCCGGTATAGAAAAAATGATTGATTCAGTCGAGAATAGATTTCTCCGAAATGGCCTTCAATATATGACAATTGAAAAAGATGGTGAAAAGCTGCTTCAGTTCCTCCATAATGAGATGAATCACATGATAAGACGGCATTTAATTGGACAGCGTATGTTTGAGAATATGGGAACATATGCACCAGCATTTGGATTACTCGGAACAGTCATGGGTTTGATACTTATGATGACTTCCCAGTCAATTGGAGATCCAACGGGAGTTTCTTCATTGCAAATGGAAAATTCAATGAACAACCTTCTTGCGGGAATGGGCGTTTCCCTTGTAACAACTTTTTACGGTGTATTGCTGTCTAATCTGGTGTTTAATCCAATATCAGGAAAACTAAAAATCAGGTCCGAAGAGGAAATTTATATCAACGAAATGATGATTATGGGTATCCAAAGTATACATCAAAAAGAACACCATCTTAAAATGGTTGAAAAACTGCTCACATTTTTAGACAAAAATGCTAAAGAATTTCATCGGTCTGAAAATGAATCTTTATAAAACCCAACTCTCTTCCGGCTCTGATGATCGTTGGTTGGTGACCTTTGCCTCATTGCTTACAGCCGTCTTGGCTTTTTTCATCTTACTAATTACAATGAAAAGTAATGAGTCGAAATCTACATTTCAAGTCGCTGATAACCTTACGCAAGAAGTATATAATAAAATTATCAATGAAAAAAAGGATTATGGACTTAGCTGGCTCGAAATAGAAAATACAGGAACTTTTGGAATTAGAATTGTCATTCCATCTTTTATTGATGATCGATCTATGTTCCGTTCAAATTCTGATATTATTACAGAAAAGTTTTTACCCTATATCAACTCCCTTTCAATAATAATAAAAAATCTTGAATTGGATAAGCTAGTCCACGTCAATAAAAAGATTATTCAAAATCTTAAAAAACAAGAAAAAGTTCTCAGTCTTGAGGTTTTAATTCAAGGACATACTGATGCACTGCCTGTACGGGATGGGAAATTCAAAAGTAACTGGGATCTTAGTACTGCCAGAGCGTATTCGTTTATGAATATTTTTCAAGAAAAAACAGAACTACCTCTTACTATATTTTCCATAGCTGGTTATGGACCATTCCTTCCAAAACGATACCTTGAGAATTATTCTGAAAATCGAAGAGTTGAAGTATTTATAAAATTCCAACTAGAATCGATTAATAATAATTATGCAGCAATATAATTTTCCCCTCGATATAAAACGTAAAAATACGTGGTTGATCAGTTATGGAGATTTGATTACCTTATTAATAACGTTTTTTATCATGATGATTTCGGTAGAGTCCGGCCGAATTTCCCAAGTTCATAAATGGATAAATCAACAACTTACATTTTCGACTGAAGAATTTAAGGAATATATCACTGATAAAAATATTTCAGGTATAAATGTTCAACAAGATACAAAGGGGATTCATATCACAATACAAAGTAAGGGTATGTTTAAAGAAGGGGATGCTGTGCCTAATCGTGAACTTATATCTCAACTAACTCATATTGCCAATGTTATTGATAGTTTAAATATCATAAGTTTGGATAAAATCCCCTCTTATAAAGAAGATTTAATGTTTTTTCGCAAAAAAGGTCTCGATTGGGTTGTAAAAATATTAGTAGAAGGCCATACCGATAATATTAGGATTATTCCAGGTTCACGATATAATAACAATTGGGAGCTTAGCGCAGCTCGTGCTCAAACAGTTATGAGAGCTCTTCAGGAACAGATAGATCTACCTTCTGAATATTTTGCTATAAAAGGATATAGCGAATTCAAGCCAATTGTTGATAATAATTCAATTCAAAATCGCTTCATTAACCGTCGTGTGGATATAATTGTTAATGCATCTCTACTTAAAATGTAATCAGACAATCTTGAGCAACCATTGTAATTGTGAAGGAAAACTGATAAAAGGAGAGGTGGCAGAGCCTGGCTGAATGCGCTGCACTCGAAATGCAGTATGGTCCTAGACCATCGGGGGTTCGAATCCCTCCCTCTCCGCTTATTTAATTGAAGTGCATAAAAATGAAAGAATACCGACAATTAACACGAAATGATTTTGATCATGAAATGACTGTTCAAACTCGCTGGGGAGATATGGATGCTCTAGGACATTTGAACCATGTTCAATATTTAACTTATATGGAAAATGCTCGTGTAGATTATTATACTTCGTTTGGATTTGATGGAATTCGTCTTAAACAAAATCCAAGTATAATTTTAGGAAGTATGAATATTGAATATTTATCACAAGTTTCTCATCCTGCTGATTTAACTATTTGTCATCGCATTAATCGAATAGGGATTAAAAGTTTCGACTTTCTAGGAGCTATTTTTCAGGAAGGTCAGAATTTTCCTGTATGCACTGGTTTATTCAAGATAATTTCATACGACTATAAGAAACAGGTCTCCGTCGAAGTTCCCCAAATTATCCGTGATAATCTTTATAATAATTGATCATTATAATCAAACTTTTACATGATAAAATTGATGAACTCAATTCACATTATGATTCTTTAAAAGAAGTTATAATTCATCTTCAACATGAATTGCATTTTACTCAAATTATTAAATTTGTGTATCAGGCAATTTTCAACAATAATGAGAACTAGATCACTTGAACTATCAAACTATTTGGGTAAATTTCAACCATATTTAACCACATTTAAACGGAAAAGATTATGAAACAATTTTATACATACATACTAATTGCATTTATCATTATAAGCAATCTTACCCATGCCGAAGCTATTGCAAGGGTCATGAAGTCCAACGGCGATGTAACGCTCAAAGCTTTAGATAAGGCATCATTCACAACTGATGTTAAACCAGGGCATGGTATTAACAATGGTGACGCCATTCGAATCGGCGAAGTCGGATTTGCCGTCGTCATTTTTATCGACGACAGATCTGTTATCAAAATCCGTGAAAATACAGAATTTCAGTTCATAGATTCACCAAGTACACGCACGATCGATATTGAACAAGGTACCATATTCAACAACGTTTCAAAGCAGAAAGAGAAAACATTTAGAGTAGAAACTCCAGTATCAGTTGCATCTGTTAAAGGTACAGAATTCGCTGTTGTCTCTGATCCGGCGGGTATGGATCAATTTTTCTGCCAGGAAGGTAATTTTGACGTTTATAATTCAGTAAGCGGGCAAACCATTAATGTTCAGCCTGGACAGCAAGCTATTTCGAATGCGTTGGGAACATTGACAGAACAACCCTTTAGTCCCGATGATTACCCCGAAGATCCGGATGCAGATTTTGAAGATAGTGAAGAGGAAACAGAAGAAGAAGCTGAAGAGGAAGAATCCGAAGAACCGGAAGAGACTGAACCGGAACCGGAAGAAGAGGTAGAGGAAGCTGATGAAGAACCGGAACCGGAAGAAACTGAACCAGAACCAGAAGAACAACCTGAAGCACCTGAAGAGACATCACCAGAAACACCACCAGAACCGGAAGGACCGTTCAACATGGGGTTAGGTGTGGGTTCTGTCACAATTGATGGTGTTTTGTACAATCAGTTAGCATTACGCCCCGAATTCAATATTGGTAAACTAGGCATTGGATTGGATTTGGCACTTTATATTGATAATGAAGGAAATATCCGACAAAATGAATGGGATGTGAAAAATGATCCATCTGTAATATTGGATAAAATTCAATACCTCCGCTGGGGACAAAAAGAAGATCCATTTTGGGTGAAATTAGGTTCTTTGGATAACGTGACCCTCGGTTACGGTGGATTGCTCATGGGTTATTCCAACATGATGGAATTTCCATCCGTTCGTCAGTTGGGGATCAACACGGGTGTGAATTTTGGTAATTTCGGAACTGAATTATTCATGTCGAATCTCAAGGATTTTTCGAGGGGAGGAACGCTGCTTGGTTTAAGAGGAAGTTATAAAGTATCCAAAGCATTCCCGTTAACTATCGGTGCAAACTTTGTAATGGATGTTAATCAATTTAGCGGTTTGAAAGATAATGATGAGGATTCTTATCCGAACATTTTTGATGATTTTCCTGATGATAATACAATATGGAATGACACAGATGGAGACGGAATACCCGATCCCCATTCAGGAGTTGATTCCACATCGTGGGACATAGATGCCAATGGAAATAATATTTATGATGCGGATGAAACTGACTTAGGACTTAAAGGAACACCATTCAGTATAGAAGATAATTCAGCATCAGCAATGGGATATGCGTTTGATATTGGATATCCGGCGTTTAGTAATAAAATGGTTTCCTTGGATGTATATGCTGAATTCAATTTTTTGAATATTCCTGAAGCGGGTGAGGAAGGAACCGAATTTTACAGGGAAACAAAAAGCGGAAGTGGTTTTTCTGTACCGGGTGTACGTATGAGTCTGTTCAAATTCTTGAATGTTAGTTTCGAATATCGTATTAAAAGCGGTTATTATGTTCCCCAATTTTTTGATCAATCATATGATATTGTGCGAGTAACGCCCATTTATACTGATGATCAAACATACATTTTAACGAAAGACATGATGTTGTTTGCCGATTCAACAATGAATGAAGATTTAAGCGGATATTTTGGGTCATTGAGTGCAGATATTTTTGGATTCGCCAGTATCAATGGTTCATTTGCAAACATGACGTCTGAATCAGATACAGTTCAGAGTTTTATGGCGGCATTGAATTTGAATCCGGATAAAATTCCTAAATTGAGCGTTGCCACTGCTTATTACCAGCGCAATAATGATCGCAATCCTTTTGACTTTGCGAATCCATCACTCAATACTGTTTTGGGTTATAGGCTGGGTTATGAAGTCAGCAAAGGGGTGAGTGTTATTTGGGATTTTCGTCAATTCTATCGTGATGACGGTACTGGAGAACTTGAGCCTGTTAAACAAACTACCATCGAAACAGCGTTTGATTTTTAATGGGTAAAGTAACAATCGAAGATGGCGAAAAAACAATTTATCGCTATGATGCCAGCGCCAAAACGTTTAAAAATGCAGCAATATTATTATTTACCCTTGCAGCAGGAATGGTTGTTGTGGCGATAATTTGGCTTTCTAATTTTGAAGGAATACAATGATTATAAGTATCCAATACTGTAACGTCTGAAACTACTTACCACGTGCGGCCGGTCTGGCCAGCGAACTTTTGGAAAAATACGGTACAAATATAACACAATTAACCTTGCTTCCTTCAGACGGTGGTGTGTATGAAATCATAAAAGATGGTGCATTAATATTTTCTAAAATGAAACTCGATCGTTTCCCGGATAATGGTGAAATTGTCACACTTATTGAAAATAGCTAAATTTCTTATTCCTGCCATTTTTTGTTCAATTATAAGTGGACAAGATGGTGAAATTATACCTTTAAGCCAAAAAGTAGGTTTAACCCTCGATGCTGAAGAAAATTTATTTTATAATGTAATCTCAGATATTGACGGTTTTGAAAGTGCTCAATTTTATGAAATGAGTACACACACTGTTATTGCTAGAATTTCCTACGTACAGTATAGCCAACAGAAAACATCGAAGCGTAAATATAAAATGATGGAATTTTTGCGTATGAAAGAAGCAGTAGATGTGCAGCCAGAGATTACCGCAGAAGATCGAAAATTACTCTATGAAAATTTAACGTATTTACAAACGGACGATATATTAAGTGAAATTCAAGAAGACCAATATGTAACGATTCATCACCGTAGCGGTAGACGTATCCGCGGCACACTGAAATTATATGGTGAAAAAATGCTGACCATTCAAACACCCATTTCACTGGAACAGATTCCTATTTGGGATATGGAGTCCATTTCCTATCGGGAAGGAATTAAAAATCGCAGCGGTTGGAAGTTACCACTTTATGCGTTTTCAGCATTAGCCGGATTAATATTAGCTGAAAGCTGGAATGAACAAACACGACCGTATATTGACAGCGTTTGGCATTATCGCTTTTTAGGGTCCATGGCAGGATTATTGGCAGGAAGTGAAGCATTTCAAACATTTAATGTGTTAACTTCTCCCAAGACATTTTTTGCACTAACACCAGAAGAAATGGATAGATTAAAGGAGTAAACAGGAGTTGTAAATGGCTGAAGCACCAAAACAAATAGAAGAATTAACACCGGAAGAACAATTCGTTAAAGAAAAAGTGGACGCCTTACTTGAAAAAGTTGGTGAAGGGCATGGCGAACCCATGCAACAGGAATTGGCTGATCGCTTGGAAAAAACAGTTAATGGATTTCATGCAGATGCAAGTGAAATGATTGATAATTTGAAAGCGAAATCTGAAGAACGTCGTGGTGAACTTAAGAATTTATGGGAGCATCGCAACGAAGATTCAGTGCAGGAAAAACAACCCAAAACAGAAACTGTGGATGAATCAGTTGAAGAACCGGCAGAAACTAGCGCGTGGGAAAAACGTTTAGAATCAAAAACCGGCACTGTTAAGGAAGAACCCAAAAAAGCTGCTAAAGCTGAAAAACCACAAAAAGAAGAGCCAAAGAAGAAAAAGAAATTTGGTTTTTTCAAAAGGAAAAAGAAGAAAAAAGAGTAATTTTTTCACATCAAACATTTTATCTCTATTATATCTCATTGTCAGTTTGCCTGACGTCATAATCCACCGCTAAATTCATCTTCTAATTTTTGGGGCCGTAGCTCAGTTGGGAGAGCGCAGCGTTCGCAATGCTGAGGCCGGGAGTTCGATTCTCCTCGGCTCCACCAAAAGTAAATAAAAACGTTTTTTGAAAATGTGGTCGTGCTAGATGGGGAGGTAGCGGTGCCCTGTAACCTGCAACCCGCTATAGCAGGATCAATAGCCATAGTGCGGCTTATGCTGTGCTGCTGAAAAGCAGTAAGTGATGTTGAAATTTCAACCTATCGCAATGAATGCCCACTAAACCCCGTCAGGCCCGGAAGGGAGCAGCGGTAAGTGTCGTATTCGTGTGCCGATGGACCTCTGGAATGGAGTTAACTGCTGCTTTGATGTTGTTTTCAGGTGGGTCAAACTATGGTGCACGGCCATTAAAAATATAAAATTATGACATATCAAGTACTATCATTAAAATGGCGACCGCAAACATTCAGCGATGTTGTGGGTCAGGATCACGTGACCCAAACACTGAAAAATGCCTTTGCAAAAGATCGCATTGCTCAAGGGTATGTGTTCACCGGACCGCGAGGTGTGGGAAAAACAACTATGGCTCGACTCATGGCCAAAGGATTGAATTGCCAAAATCCGGTTGATTATGAACCGTGTAATGCGTGTTCTACCTGTAATGAAGTAACAGCAAGCCGCAGTATGGATGTGTTGGAAATTGATGGTGCTTCGAACCGTGGAATTGATGAGATTCGCAATCTTCGTGAAAACATCAAATTTCCGCCCATGAATGCAAAATTCAAGGTTTACATTATTGATGAAGTTCACATGCTTACTACACAGGCATTTAATGCGTTATTGCGCACATTGGAAGAGCCACCACCTCATGGCAAGTTTATCATGTGTACGACAGATATTCATAAAATGCCTGCAACAATTATTTCACGATGTCAGCGATTTGATTTTAATCGAATTAGCTCCACAATTATTGGGGATCGTATGAAGTACATTTTAGATTCTGAAAAGATCATATATGATACCGAATCTATATCAGCCATAAGCTTAAAAGCTGACGGAAGTATGCGCGATGCATTGAGCATCTTGGATCAAGTCATTTCCTTTACCGGAGAAAAAATAGAATTTGAAAAAATAACAAAAGTGTTAGGTCTCATTCCTTATGATTTATACTTTGACCTGACCACAGCGATAAAAGAAAAGCATGCTGAAAATCTCATTAAGGTGCTAAATAATATTCGATCATTGGGTACACCATTGGAAGATGTGGTTAATGGGCTAAACCAGCATTTACGTAATTTGCTAATCAGCACAGTAAAAGGAGCTGAAACATCCATAGAAGTCAATTCCGAGCTCCAAGAACGCTATGCGACTGAAGCTGTGAATTGGGAACGCCGTGATTTAATGCGTTTTTCACATGTGTTTAGTATACTGGAACCGGAATTACGTCGGGCGGCTCAACCGCAAATTCTTTTAGAAATGAATCTGCTCAAAATGTTAGAAATGGATCAGACAGTATCTATAGAGGAAATTCTTAATTCAACGTCTCAAAGCAATGCTGCGCCGAAAGCAGTGCAATACACGGTTCCTGAAAAGAAAGATCAAGATCCTCCAACGGTTTCATCTGCAAAAAATACGGATAAAAAAGTAATTGAGGAAAAAAAGGAACTCATAAAAAAAGAGATTTCTAAAAAAGAACCCACAAAAAAGGAACCTCCAAAACAAGAATCTACTAAAAAAGAAAAACCTAAAAGTGAAAAACAGGTTGAGGAAAAGATAAGCCTAGATCTAGAAAATATCAAATCGAACTGGCATCAAATGATTTCCAAAATAGGCAGTATAAAGAACTCTATTGCCATGGTGCTGGAACATACCATGCCTATGGAGTTAAATAATAGAAAATTAGTTGTAACTGTAGTGGATCAACCCCGATTTAGTTTTGATCGACTTGAACGAAATCTCAAGTTAATTGAATCTACATTCGAAGACATTTTTGAGCAATCTGTTCGAATTACATTTTTGTTTAATGAAGAAATCCAAGAAGATATTAAACACGAAGTACCTGATTCTTCCAACCGTCCTTCAAAGGGAGATCCTGTGGTCAGTCGAGTTATAGAAGTATTTGATGGAGAAATTTTAAGATAAGGAATTGCCATGTTTAATAAAGGTAATATGAGTAAAATGTTAAAGCAGGCCCAAGCCATGCAAAGCAAAATGGCTGATGTGCAAGAAGAATTAAATGATATCATTATTGAAGAATCAACCAGCGATTTATTCACTGTGAAGCTGAATGGTAAAATGGACATTTTGGATGTGCAATTATCTGATGATTCAATGGAAGAAGAAAAGGATGTGCTAGAAGATATCATTCTATCGACTATGAATAAAGCACTTCGAAAAGCACAGGATGAATCGCAATCACGCATGAATGCAGTCACCGGCAATATGCTGGGTGGTTTAAATCTTCCGGGAATGTAATGGGCTTTGTACCGCCACCGGTTGAAAAATTGATTGAAGCTTTTGCGAGGTTTCCGGGTATAGGAAAAAAAACGGCTCAGCGCATGGCGTTTTATGTGTTAAAATCTGATAATCAATACGCTGTGCAATTGGCAGAAGCAGTCATGGATGTTAAGTCGAAAATTTTAACGTGCTCCATGTGCGGTGGAATTGCAGTCGAAGATCCGTGTTCAATATGTTCAGACTCAAAACGCCAAGATGATTTACTGTGTATTGTTGAAGAATCAAGTGACATTTATGCATTTGAAAAAACGAACAGCTTCCGTGGAAAATATCACGTTCTTGGTGGAGTACTCTCTCCATTAGATGGTATAGGCCCGGATGATTTAACGATTGATAATTTGATGAGTCGAGTTACAAATGGTATGGAAGTGATATTAGCCACAAACCCTAGCGTAGAAGGTGAAGCAACTGCGCTATACATTGGTAAGCTATTGAAAGAAAAGGGTATAAAATCCAGTCGTTTAGCCCGTGGAATTCCTGTGGGTGGAGCATTGGAATATATTGACGAAGCAACCTTAATTAGAGCCATCGAAGGACGCGTCTCATTATGAAATTAAATATTCCAAATTCATTATCTTTGCTTCGAATAGGATTAACACCTGTTTTCATCATATTTCTTTTTTATGATCACCCCTATGCTAATTTGTGGGCGCTTATTATTTTTCTAGTAGCATCGATTACAGATGCCCTTGATGGTTACTATGCCCGCAAGCATGATCAAATTACGGATCAGGGACGATTTTTAGACCCTCTTGCTGATAAGATACTTGTTTTGTCTGCGCTGATTTCCTTCGCAGTATTAGAAGTCATTCCTTATTGGATGGTAGCATTAATTGTCTTCAGGGATTTATTTATTACAGGGTTGCGTGTGGTTATGGACAATAAAGGCTTTCAAATGGTCACCAGCAATATTGCAAAAGCGAAAACATCGTTTCAATTAGCTATAATCGTTATGATTCTTTTTTATCTTGGATTCTCCAAAGTACAATTTGATTCTCTGTCTGATTTAATTCAGTTTATACGTTATTACGACCTTATTTATTTCCTTACATTAATCGTAACGATATTTACTACTTATACCGGGTTTTCATATATTTATGAAAACAGGTCTGTTATTCGTCAATTCCTTTCTTGAATTAAATTTGTCTAATTCTATTTCCAACTGGATTGCAACTGTTTTCCGGATCGGATATTTGCCTCTCGCGCCCGGAACGTGGTGCAGTTTATTTGCAGTTATTATATGGTATTATTTTTTAATTGATATTTCGATCCTGCACTTTTCATTGATAATTTTGATTGTATCAATTGTGGGAGTCATTACCTCCAATGTCATAATTAAATCCACTGGAAAAAATGATCCATCGGAAGTCGTCATCGATGAACTCGCAGGCCAATGGATAGCCTTAATCGGATTACCGCACTCTTTCGGTTTTGCAATTGCATCATTTGTGATTTTCAGAATTTTAGACATTGCAAAACCGATTCCCATTAGACAATTGGAGCAATTCCCACGCGGCTGGGGCATCATGTTAGACGACATAGCAGCTGGGCTGCTGACCTTCGGAATTTTACAGATTTATATTTATTTTGTATGAATATCGCACTCATTACAATAGGCAATGAATTATTATCCGGCTTTACGGTTAATACGAATGCAGCTTGGATTGGAAATCATGTTCTCCAAGCCGGCGGAAATATTGTGAGGCACCAAACGATTGGTGATAACAAAGAAGAAATTCATTCTTCCCTAAATCAAGTATCGAATGACATTCGAGCTGTTATTATTACTGGCGGATTGGGTCCGACTCACGATGATATAACTGCGATTGCATTATATGAATATACTGGCGATTCACCCATTTTTGATGAAGACTATTGGCAATCTCTTCAAAAACGTCTTACAAAAAGAAATCTCAAACTTCCCGAAATCAATCGTAATCAGGCTATGAAACCTCAAAAAGGGAATTGTATTCCCAATCCTGTGGGATCTGCCCGGGGACTTCATTTTAAGACGAATGATAAAGAAATATTCGTTTTACCCGGAGTTCCCAGGGAAATGAAAGCGATGATGACTTCTTACGTTTTGCCTTGGATAAAAGGACAAAGTTCAGGTGGAATGAAAGTTACAACAATTCGTACAACCGGGATTATGGAATCAGGTCTCGCTGAAAAATTGGGTGAAATTATTGATACTTTAAGTGATAATATTAAAATAGCATTCTTACCACAATTTACCGGAGTAGACATTCGAGTTTCCGGTATGGATAAAACAGCAGTTGAGCAGAAGGTAGATGAAATCAGTATCCAAGTCGACAAATATATTTATGGTCAGGATACTGATCTTTTAGAGGACATTATTGGTCAAATGCTGAATGTAAAAAACCTGACGTTAGCTACTGCAGAGTCGTGTACTGGCGGATTGGTTGGACATCGTTTAACAAATGTACCGGGCAGTTCTGAATATTTTCTGGGTGGAATTATTTCCTACAGTAACGACATAAAGGAAAATAATCTGGATGTCGCAAAATCAACATTAGAAAAGCATGGCGCTGTTAGTGGCGAAACAGCCACTGAAATGGCTGAAAATGTACGCTTAAAATTGGGATCAGATTTAGGATTAGCCATTACGGGAATTGCCGGACCCGATGGAGGGACAGATGAAAAACCTATTGGTTTAACCTATATTGCCTTGGCAGATGGAAAAGAAACACGAGTAAAGGAGTTTCGTTTTCTTTCTGACCGAAAGCTGAATAAAAATGCCAGCAGTCAAACAGCATTAAATTTGGTTAGAATATATTTACTCAATGAGTAATCGATTACTTCGAACATTTTTATCCATTCCGGTCCCTAATGAAGTCCATTCTTTAATGGATAAACTGCAAAATACTGTGAATACTAATGGTGCTATAGTCAATTGGATTCGAAAAGGCAATATTCATTTGACGTTGAAGTTTATCGGAGATGTACCGGAAGATGATGTAGATATGGTCAGTAACACTATAAAAAATATTATTTCATCTTCAAATTCTGTACAACTTCAAATATCAGATACTGGATGTTTTCCAAAAAAAACGCGACCTAGGATATTATGGCTTGACATCAATGGAGATTTAACTCCTTTACAAGATTTAGTAAATAATATAAATGATGCATTAGATCCTTTGGGTTATCCAAAAGAAAACAAGGAATATGTACCTCATTTAACATTGGCACGAATTAAGTATCCGCAAAAGAATACTCCGGATATTTCATCCTTTCTTAATGCTGAATATGAACCGATTAAACTGCAGACAAATAAAATTCACTTCATGCGCAGTGAACTCTTTTTTAAAGGTTCAGTATATACTATTTTAGACACCCATTATTTAAAATAAATCAACATAAAAGTGAGTTTTATACATGAATGATAAACGTACCAAAGCAATTGAATTAGCCAAATCACAAATTGAAAAACAATATCGCGGTGAGGAACTATTTATCCAATTGGAGAGTGATAAACTTCAAGTTCGTGACAATGTTATATCCACAGGGTGTTTATCATTAGATGTTGCCTTGGGTGTAGGGGGAATTCCAAAAGGTAGGATTATTGAAATTTATGGTCCTGAAGGATCGGGTAAAACAACATTAGCGCTTCACATTGTTGCGGAAGCTCAAAAAGCCGGAGGCTACGTTGCATACATTGACATGGAACATGCTTTGGATACAGACTATATGAAAAAACTCGGCGTGAAAACTGCTGAATTGATTGTATCACAGCCGTCTTTTGGTGAGCAGGCTCTTGATATGACGGACACGCTTATACGAAGTAATTCACTTGATTTAATCGTCATCGATTCTGTCGCAGCTCTTGTACCTAAAGCTGAATTAGACGGTGAAATGGGTGATCACTTTGTAGGACTACATGCACGACTCATGTCTCAAGCCATGCGCAAATTAACCGGTACAGTTAAAAAGACGGAAACAAGTATTATTTTTATCAATCAAATCAGGGAGAAGATTGGTGTGATGTTTGGCAATCCGGAGACAACAACGGGAGGCAGAGCTCTTAAATTTTATTCATCGGTTCGCATGGAAATCCGTCGTGTTACAGCCGTGAAAGAAGGAACAGATTTTGTAGGTTCACGGGTGAGAGTGAAAGTGGTTAAGAATAAAGTAGCCCCGCCATTCAAATCCACTGAATTCGATATTATGTACGGTGAAGGTATTTCTTATATTGGTGATATTATTGATTTAGCAGTTGAAGGTGAAATTATCCAGAAAACCGGTGCTTGGTATGCATATAATGATGAAAAGATTGGCCAAGGCCGTGAAAATGCTAAAGCATTCCTTAAGGAAAATCCGGATAAACTGGAGAGTGTGGTTGCTGATGTAAAATCATTTTTGGGAATGAATCCGGAAGAGAAAAAAGAAGCTGAAGCGTAAAATTAAATCTATAAACCGTCGAGGGAAAAAGCATCCAAAACGGTTAATCACTTTTGATGATAAAAGCGTCTTCGAACTATCCGAAGACGTTTTTGTTTCGGTTAACCTTGATTTGGGAAGTGTAGTAGATGAGAACTATTTGAAGGAACTTGAGGAAAAAGAAAATAGTCGCAAAGCATTTCATAGTGCACTATCATTATTGAATTACCGAATGCGAAGCACAGCGGAACTACGTAAGCGATTAGATGAAAAAGGGTATAATCCAGACACAATCGAACGTATCATGCAAAAACTGGAGGAAAAGAAATTTCTGGATGATGCCGCATTTGCCAGGGCATTTATTCATGATAAAATCAATTCACGGTTACTCGGGCCTGTTGCCCTGCGTCGTGAATTAATCCCTCACAAATTAGATAGTGAATTAGTTGAAAAGTTGATTCAGCAGTCGTATGAAGAAACATCTGAAGAAGAGATAGTGGAACGGCTAATAGAAAAAAGAAGAATAACAAAAGGGCAGAAGCTGACAAAAAAAGAGAAAAATAGACTTTTGAATTATCTGCAACGGAGAGGACATACGTGGGGAGTGATTAGCATTGTCTTCGATAAGTGGTCGATTTAATTTAATACGTTCGTTTTTTAATTCCGTTTCTCGTGATGGAACCTGTTTGCGTATAATGAGCAAGAACAGGAGTTAACAACATGCTAATAAATATGGATCAATTTTCCATTAATGATCAAGCCATCATTCAAATATTGAGACGAAAACCGACTGGTTTTGAATCTGATCTCATAAAACACATTTATTATTCACAATATTTGAATAATCCAATTCCCGGAATTAATAAAATCCTCGATCAAAGTAAGAGCAATTTAATGGTCGATGAAAAAACGCAGTTGGTGGTGGGATTAGAAAGCAAAGGCTCCATTACTTCCTCGTCAGCCTTAAGACCATGTACGGCATTTGGAACAAAGCCTTCTCTGAAATATCAGAGTAAACAGTCCAAAATTTCATTCGCGATTATTGACAATTCTAATCAACAAAAATCATTTATTTCTGGGAATGAACACTTATTTTTTCTTCAACACAGTAAAAAATTAATAACAGCGTGTAGAGATATAATGGACTTGGAGACTGTTATCGCCAAACAAGTCGATCCTTCCTCACTGGGAAATAATTTAAATTCAATTTCAAATAATAAATACGGATTGGATTTACATTTGTCTTCTGTATCCAAAATTGCAATATTTTCTGATAAAAATACCCACGGTGTTTTGATCGTTGCAGATTGGAAATTTTCAGGAAAAGTTAAAGGAATCTGCAAGAAACATAGTCAATCCTGTTTGCATTTAGGCAACTTGAAGTCTGTTCAATTTTTGTCTGTATCTGTTCGCAAAAAAACTAAAGCAAATTTACCTTTGTCCGTTTTGAATATATCAGCCCCTCCAAAATCGACCATTGTGCCGACCATACAGAAAGAAATTAAAAAGGACAAACTGAAAAATTTTAAAGAACTGAAAAATTACTCTAATCACGTTCTGGAAGTTTGGAGGATAATTAATAAACAGAAATGGTCAGTATTTAAACCTCAAAAGGAAGCAATTGGGACTTTTTCACTCATACCCGGGAAAAATGATTTTGCTGTAAGTATTCCGGACAATATTCATTTGCTGAAAAAAGATCTTAAAACCAGTAGCCGTATTTCTGCATCGAATGCAGCAAGACAATTAGTGTGTAGGGGCTACAAACCTGTCGGAATAGCATTGGTTATGCATGGTGATAATATGCAAAAAAATGATCACGTATGGTATATGCAGGAATTGTTTATGGGTGTTTCTGAAGCGTGTCAGATATTACGCACCGAAATGTTTCGCCCAATAATAACGTGTAATAATAAAAATCATCCCAGTTTAGAACTATGTGCCGTGGGAAAGCGATATAATAATTCGCCTACGGTTAATGAATCATTCCGTAGTGAAAACGATTTCATTACCATGCTAGGCAGTCATCGCGGAGAATTAAACAGTAGTGTTTATCAGGAAAAAATTCAAAAGCAAAAAAGTGGTTCTATTCCGACTATAGATTTACAAATGGAAATTCGGGTCCAGGAAACAGTTTTACAAGGCATTCAGACCGGATTGATTAAATCTGCTGTTAATATTTCTAATGGAGGGTTAGCAGTATCATTGGTAAAGTCCCTGCAATATGCCGAAAATGGAATCGGTGCACGGATTCACCTCTCCAGAAAATTAAGAGAAGATGAAATGCTTTTTGGTGAAACCCAAGGTATGGTTGTTGTGTCAATTGGTGAAAAAGATCTTATGGAATTTGAACGGATCTGTATGTCGATTGGTATTCCATCAACAACCATTGGACGTGTGACCAATGATAACCGGTTCAAGTTCAATGATGTGGTCAATATAGACCGGAAAAAACTTTGATCAATCTTTGAGCTGGTCTACCATCTTTTGATGGATCAAGCCATTCGTTGCCAATATTTCATTGTTAAATATAGAATATGTTGAACCATCCATATTCGTGATCATTCCACCAGCTTCTTTTACGATCAATATGCCCGCTGCTGTATCCCAAGGGTGCAAATCAAATTCCCAAAAGCCGTCTACTTTTCCACTGGCCACATGGCATAAATCCACCGCTGCAGCTCCTAATCGCCGGACACCTTGGGTTATATCAGTAAAGTGTTTGAATAATTTCATGTTTCTTTTCCAAAGATCACCATGTTTATAACCAAATCCAGTAACCAAAAGGGATTGATTTAAATCATCCGTTTTCGAAACGGATATTTTCTCTCCATTACAAAATGCACCTTGATCTTTTATTGCTGTATACACATGTTTAACCGGCAGTTCGATTATACAGCCGATCATAGGCTCATTTTTATAATGTAAAGCAATGGAAACGGCGAAAGAGGGAAAACCATGGACAAAATTGGTTGTGCCATCCAAAGGATCTATAATCCACTGAAAGTCAGCATGGGGAAGGGAGGAGCCGGATTCTTCCGCCAGGATACCGTGATCGGGGAATTCAGCTCTTATAAATTTTCGGATGATTTGATCCGCATCTCGATCGGTTTTTGTGACAAGATCCGTCTTTCCCTTAAAATCTGCAACTCGGGGTGTTTCCAGGGCAATTAGAATAATTTCAGCGGCTTTTTCTGCAGCGCTTACAGCCACATCCAGAATGTGGTTTAAATTCAATTAATTATCTTTAAAGAGGACATGTTCCTTACTGAAATAATCCTTTGTCATTCCCTTTAATGCCGCAAAAGCAATCGCAATATATTCAGTTTTTGAGATTTCTCTAGTTATTAGGCTTTAGGTTATCAGAGTTACTGAAATACTCTTTAGTAGCCTTTACTACTACCGGACTAAGAAGCAGTAGACCAACTAAGTTAGGAAAAGCCATGAATGCATTAAAAATATCAGAGATGGTCCAAACGGTGCTAAGCTTTGTGGTGGCTCCCACAGGGATAATTAAACAGTAAATAATCCTATAGGGTAGAACTGCTTTTTTCCCAATCAGATAAGAAATACTCCGATCTCCATAGTAGGACCAACTTACTATAGTTGAAAAAGCAAAGAAGATGATGCCGATAGCGACGATATAACCACCAATAGATGAGATCCCCATGCTAAAGGCCTTGGCAGTAAGGTCACTACCACTTAGTCCACCTTCAACGGTATACGCCCCGGTGACGATTATAACCAAAGCAGTCATTGTACAGATTACTAAAGTGTCGATGAAAGGGCCTAGCATGGCAACTAGACCTTCTCTTACAGGTTCTTCAGTTTTTGCAGCACCATGTGCTATGGGTGCACTTCCTAAACCAGCTTCATTGGAAAAGATTCCACGAGCAACGCCCATACGGATAGCTTGAGCTACGGCAGCTCCGGTAAATCCCCCAGCTGCTGATGATGGTGTGAAAGCACTTTTTACTATAAGCGCTAAAGCAGCAGGTATCTCTGAAATGTTCATAAAGATAACGATTAATGCACCCAATACATAGAAGACTGCCATGAAAGGGACGATCTTACTGGCAAAGCTTCCAATGCGTTTTATTCCCCCCACGATGACTAAGAATACCACTAAGGCAATTATTATACCAGTTGCTAGTTTTGGTATATTGAAATGGGTTAGGATAGGTTCCGCCACTGAATTGGCTTGAACCATATTACCAATGCCAAAAGAAGCGATCACTGCAAAAGCGGCAAATAGAATAGCTAGCCATTTTTGGCCCAGGCCTTTTTCTAAATAGTACATGGGGCCTCCAGATGCGACTCCATCTTCGTCGATATGACGGTATTTAATCGATAAGAGGCACTCGGAGTATTTTAAGCCCATGCCAAATATAGCTGTGATCCACATCCAAAAAACGGCACCTGGACCTCCTACTGCAATTGCTGTTCCTACTCCGGCAATATTTCCCGTACCTATAGTTGCAGATAGTGCTGCACTTAAAGCCTGGAAGTGGGTTATCTCACCTTTGTCTTCTTTTTTGTCAAACTTACCTGATATCAATGCAATGGCATGTTTGAAGTACTTTAAGTGTGTTAAGCGTAAGATAAAGCTTGTGAAAAGTCCTGTGCCTAGGATCAGAACTATTGTAACTGGTCCCCAAGCAAAGCTGTTGATAGACGAAAGGATATTTTCCATATAATTCTCCATTTATAAAAGATCGGATTTACTACCTGATTATGCCTTATAAAGGGTTTAAAGATAGTAAAAACTTATATCATTAATACTCTATTTTATTAAGTTGTTAACCTGAGTTAAATGCTTTTAAATAACGAAGTTGAGGAAATCCAAGTCGGATAGTCGAATAAATGCCGGTTCCCACTAATGCGATAATCATGAGCGGAATGGGCGAAAAGGATGGAAATGACCACACGCCTTCGAAAAATTCTGTTCCAAATAACACTAATAATGTTAGGATGATTGCAAAAGATATAATTCCTGCTATTGATCTATTCATAGTGTCCTTGATTTAATTAAAAATTGATACCAATTTTACATAACCGTTTCCTGACAAACAAATGGCTTTTAAGTTAGTTAATTAAAATTTTAAACATAATGACATTTATTAATATTTTCAAAAATAACCCACTCATATATATTTCAGTTTCATTTATAATTGGATTGATCTTTGGGGGAACTGAAATTTCAATTATAATTCCGTTATTCATCACTGCTTTAGGAATTGGGCTATTATTTATAAAACGAGATATATATTTTATATGTGGAATTTTGTTTTGCACTTCTTCATTTGGCTGGCAGATGATGTTTCACGAAATATCAGAAATGAATTCAAAACGATCAAATGCAAATGAATTACACGAAACTACGATTTCATTCAGTAGTGAGGTAATGGAAATACAATCAACGGAAAAGGGATTTAAATATAAAATTTCACTAAATGAACATCATGATATAGATGTTTGGTTTTTTAATAAAAAGCAGTTGTTTTGTGAAATCGGTGATACGATTTCAGGCGTAGGAGAATTCCAAGAAATTGCCGCTGTGCGTAATCCAGGTGAGTTCAATTTTTTGAATTACTATAATCGTCAGAATTTATATGGATGGATATTTGCCGATGATCATTATGTCATTCACATTGATAATAATGATGCATTTCAATTAAATAAAATCATAGGTGCAGTTCGTGATAAAATAAGAGATTACTTTAATAATTATGCACCGGGTGTTGCCGGTAATTTATTGAGTGCATTGATATTGGGAGACAAATCAGATATAGAACCCTCCATAAGAGATTCGTTTGCAGAGACAGGTGTAATTCATGTGTTGGCAGTTTCCGGACTACATGTAGGTTATGTACTCATCATTTTACTTTTACTAAAAAATATGCTTCGTCTTCCATGGGGATGGGATAGGATAATTGTTATTTTAGGATTATGTATTTTTGTTATGATTACTGGAAGCAAAGCCAGTGTTGTTCGGGCATCTATTATGGCCGGTCTTTATATATTGGCGCCTGTTGTGAATCGACAAGTTAAAATCTGGAATATTATTGCTGCCGCCGGGTTTATTATTCTGTGTTTTAACCCTTTCGACCTTTTTGATCTGGGATTTCAATTGAGTTTTCTTGCGGTAATTTCAATCGTATTTTTTTATAATTGGCTGAATGAAACACTTCCAGAAAAAATCAGAGTTAATAATATTCAAAATAGTAGTGTACGATTTATTTGGGGATTATTTCTGGTCTCATTTGCTGCTCAAATAGGGACATTGCCATTAACGTCATTTGTATTCGGGAAAATTCCTATTATAGCGCTGATCGCCAATGTATTCATCGTCCCATTAATAGGGCTGTTAGTGGGAATTGGCTTTGCTATTTTATTTTTAAGTTGGATACCCGGTATTGGTATTGCTCTTGGAAATACTGCTTGGTTGATTGCAAAAATCATAACATCCATGACGTATTATTTCTCCGATTTAAAATACAGTTCGATCCAATTGACATTCTCACCTTTTCACATATTGCTATATTTTATGATTATTTTTTCTATCGTGATGCTTTGTAATAGTCAAAAAAGAAAATATGGAATGATAAGCATACTGTTTGTAAGCAATTTGCTTATTTGGAAATGGGTAATGGATGAAAAGAAGATGGATATAATTTTTATGGATGTTGGCCAAGGAGATGCAGCTGTTATTATTTTACCCAATGATAAAACAATGTTAATTGATGCAGGACAGCGAAATCAATATGAAGATATGGGAAATGAAATTGTCCTGCCTGTTTTGAAATATTTAAATATAGAAAAGCTTGATTGGGTTGTAATGAGTCATCCTCATAGTGATCATATTGGCGGATTAGTTTCTCTAATTAATGAAGTTAAAATAGATACAGTTTGGGATTCATTTATTCCGTATAAATCATGGACGTATAATACAATTATAAGCAGAGCAGAGAGTAATGAAGTCCACGTTATACATCCACATCAGGGACAAGTGATGAAATTATCAGATAACGTATTCGTCGAATTTTTAGCCCCTGATTCTATTTTTGCAGTTTCAGAGCATAATGTAAATAATGCAAGTATTGTCTTTAAATTATCCTATGGAGCAACCAGCGTATTATTTACAGGAGACCTTGAACATGAAGGTGATCAATTTTTACTACCATATGAAGAAATGCTTAAAGTAAACGTATTAAAAGTCGCTCATCATGGATCAATCACAAGTACAACAGCTTCCTTGTTGGATTTCATTCAACCGAATATAGCTGTCGTTTCAGTTGGCAGGAAAAATAAATTCAGTCATCCTTCATCAATTGTCATGGAAAGGTTGGAGGAGCGAAATATTCTTATTCATCGCACAGATGAGAACGGTGCTCTTTGGTTAAGGTCAGATGGCGTAACATTTACGGAAGTGCTGTGGAGATAATAGCAGGTGTTGACGAAGCTGGCAGAGGTCCATTGGCTGGGCCTGTAACTGCAGCAGCGGTTATATTACCGGATGACCACATCATAACAGGTTTGACTGATTCTAAAAAATTATCACCTAAACGCCGGAAAAAACTATTTGACGACATAAATATAAATGCTATCAGCATTGGAGTTGGAATAGTAAATGCAAATGAAATTGATAAAATCAATATTTTGCAAGCAACGTATAAAGCAATGTACAAAGCATTAGGTGCTCTGAACCCGAAACCAGACAAAGCGTTGATTGATGGCTATGCTCTGCCAAACCAGATCATTCCAAATATAGGTATAATAAAAGGAGATGATAAGGTTGATTGTATTCGTGCAGCGTCGATTATAGCTAAAGTTACACGAGATAGAATAATGGAAGAATATGACATCATTTTTCCTGAATATGGGTTTGCAAAGCATAAAGGGTATGGAACTAAAGTTCATCTTGAAAAATTGCAGAAAAAAAAAGCATCACTTATTCACAGACAATCCTTTAGACCAGTTAGAGAAAATTTACCAACTATTACATGGTTGCAGAAAAATCGAAAAATAGGGCAGTGGGGTGAAAAATTGGCAGCGCTGGAATATTACAAAAAAGGATATAAAATCCGTGCATTAAATCATCATTGTGCACCTTATGGTGAGATTGATATTGTAGCAGAAAAAGATAATGAAATTGTTTTTGCAGAAGTAAAAACGGCCGCAGGAAAAACGTTAGGCGGAATTGAAGATCAAGTCGATGAAGTAAAATTGCAGCGATTAAGCGACGCCATTGATAAATATATTATGGATTATGAAATAGATCAAGATATCCGTTTGGATGTTTTTGCAATAAGGCTCGGAAATAATGGCCCCAAATTGAAACATTTTAAGGCTATAGAACTTGAATAATTGAAATTCGTATTTTAAATCATTCCTAATTTCAACTATGAACCAAAATAAATTTATACAAGAAACACGCTCGCTATTTATGATTATACTTGTGGCCTTCTTATTAAAGGTCACCTTGATTGAAGCGTATATCGTGCCTACCGGAAGTATGGAAAAAACCATCATGATCGGTGATTTTTTGATAGGCAATCGCTTTGTTTATGGAATGCGCACACCCGATTGGATTGGAATTCCATATACAGATATAGGGTTTGATATTCCCTATTTTCGTTTTCCCAAGTACAGAGAGCCAAAACAAAGTGATATCATTATTTTTAAATACCCTCGAGATCCACATGTAAAATATGTAAAACGATGTGTAGCAGAACCGGGAGATACATTGGAAATCAGAAATAGAAAAGTGTTTATCAACGGTAACGAATTTGAACTACCTGAACATGGTCGATTCATTTTACCCATAGCAGCGAGTCAGCAGAAAGATCAAAATATTTTTATGGATAAGGGGAATAAAGATAATTTTACTAATACAATTATTCCAAAAAAAGGCGATAGAATTCCTATCGAGCCTGAAACAGCCTTATTGGTAATGCAATTAATGTTAATGGATAACCATGAATTAACATTAAAAAATAGTGATGGAGAGTATCATTTTACTATGAGAGATCCCTCAGACCTTTATCGCCGAAAAGGTACCTATGATGTGTTTGATGAATATTACCCCAATGGAAATTTATTGAATCCCTGGTCCAAACATATGCCCAGGGGAGAATTGTTTTTTGATGGGCAACCCATTATGAATTTGCAAGAATATGAAGTTGAGCAGAATTATTATTGGGCAATGGGGGATAATCGTGATAATAGTCTTGATTCGAGATTTTGGGGTTTTGTACCTGAAAACTACATATTAGGTGAAGCATTATTTGCCTACATGTCATTGAATTTGGATACCTGGATACCGCGATTTAATCGTATCGGAACAATTATAAGATAAAATATTTCATCTTGTTCTAGTATTTCCTAGTTCGTATTTTTTCTTATTCAAGCGTAACCAAAAACAACGAGGTAAGGAATACAATGAAGCGCATTATACTATCGCTTTACATATTTTCAATATTAATTGCACAAAATGAAATTGTTGAAAATGCAGTAGATACAACAGCTTTAAATGAACAATCAAGTATAAATATCGATGAGGATATGAATCTAGATCTTGGTTTGGATTTTGGCTATAAAGGTTACAAATGGGGGAGCTCAATTTCCACATTACCAGGATTAGATAATTTTACAGATGCTCAAACAAGTGCAGACCAAAAATCAGTAAAACTAGTTGGAGTGTTAGGTTTGGATTCTGTAGTAGTGAATTATGTCTATTCGGATAGCGGTTTTTGGAAAGTTGAAATAGATTATGAATTAAATAATAATGATATTGATGAACAAATTGACAAATTTATCAGATTAGAAAAAAATATTTCTGAAGTGTATGGAAATCCATTTTCAACGGAACAGACTGTAAATGGACCATCAAGTTCATATAGTAATATTTTACATATTAAATATTCACGTTCTTTTTATAGATCTTCATGGAATGTCACTCCGGTAAGAATATTATTGATTTTGAACGGCATTATTCAACAGCCCCAGACAGAAAATAGCATTCTTGAAGACGAGTTAAGTATTTTGAAACTGGTTTACTATAATCCTGATTATATGCAATCAGCTGAAGATCAAGTAGAAAACCAAAAATTGCCATCTATTTATGATATTTATTAAAAGATTGTAATGATTCGTACTTTATTCTTTATTATGTTAAGTGTGCAGTTTTCATTATGTCCAACTCCTCCACGAATGATGCGCTCTTTTCGTTATAATACATCTCAATCAAAAGCGCTTGAAATAAGCTATACTGTATTAGAAAAACTCGGTTATGAAATAGAATTATTTACAAAAGAAAGCCACCTAATAAAAACTTACCTATCACCAATAAAAAAAGATTTGCGCCGATATGATTATTCACTTGCTGTATATGTAGAAGATCAAGTAAATGTTTTTATTATAGCACAAAAGCATGTATTCAAACGAGGATCAGAGACGTCAATAGGAGGGGGGAAATCAATTACTGAAGTTGATGCAGTTGATTGGCTGCCATACACATTACAGCAGAGAATATTTTGGCCACTGATTGAAGAATTTTCAAAATATGGCCTAAAGGAAAATCAAAATATCACTTTATTTCAATCAGAAATAATAAACATAGCTAATGTTTAAAATAGCATTTGGTCTTTATGGTTAGAGTGTATCAATTTCAACAGATTTATAAATAGCTAAAATCACTTTTTATTATGTCAGATAATGGAATTTTAAACGAAAAATTGAAAATCCTGCTTCAGGGTATTAATGAACAATACGGTTCAACTTTAACAGATGAATTGATTGTTCGCTTGGAAAACACGATTATAGATTTCAACGAAGAAGTTGATGCATTGATGAATGAATTGAAAGAAAATGCGACAATAAAAGAAAAAATGATGGCAGATATAAAGTCAGGAAAAACGGAAGAAAAATCCAATGAACAAACTCCTGATAATGATCCTGAAGAAGACGTTCAAGAAATGAGCGAATGGGAAAAAAGACTCGAATCACTAAATTGAGGAATAAAGATGTCAGTTAAGGATAAAATTATATTTGGCTTACTAGCGGTTTTATTAGTTGCCGGTGGGTATTTTCAATATATGTCCGGTGAAATGATAAAGCGAATGGATGTATTAAACACGAATGATGCAGAACATGTAGATGTTATTCATAATGAATTTCGTGAAGATCTACGGAAATTGAATCTGCAATTTATTGGCAGAGGAAAGCACGTTCGTAAAGCACAGCAAGATATTATTGCAAATACAAATTTAATTAATGCAACTGCAGATTCTCTTGCTGATTTAATTTCTGAAGTACAATTTAATTTGGATGAACTGGACCGTGATGTAAGTAAACGTTTTGTGGATGTGGAAATGGATTTATCTGATTTAGAAGATGATTTTAATAGAAATAGACGGAAGACAAGTCAGACATTATCTGAAATTCAACAGTCAATTACTTTATTACAAACAGATATTAACGAAGTGAAAGAAAAAGTATTTGAAAAGGATAAGAAGAAAAAGAAGTAAGATTTAGAATAATTATATATATTTAAAAAAAAGGGGCAAATTTTGTCCCTTTTTATTTTTGTATATGAAATGATTAAATTATAAATAATCTTTAGGATTCCTTGCTTGAATTAAATTTTCTATTTAAAGAATTAGTTGAACTAAATGAATATATAAATAGTCTTTTCACTGTATATAAAAACGAGGAGTCAGCAGAAGGAATATATGAAGTGTCAGTATAAAAATTGGGGTAGATTTCACAATGACCTCGGTGCAAAGTGAAAATCTACCCCTTCCACATACCAAAGGTACCAAACCAGCACCTTCGTGTTTAAAGTAAAAGTTTAATCACGAAAAATGCAAGAAAAAAATGAACGAAATTTGTGCCGAGGGCCGGAGTCGAACCGGCACGAGGAAAGCCTCATTGGTTTTTGAGACCAACGCGTCTACCAATTCCGCCACCCCGGCATATTTCGATGAATAAAATTAGACTATTTATTAAAATAATATCAATATATTTAAACGCATTTTAAAAGGAGTTTGATCATAATGAGCTATATAACAATAGCAGACATGTTTATTCAAAGTATTGAAAAATATGCAGATAATCCTGCATTTTTTGATAAGATCAATGGCAAATGGCAGGGTAAAACGTATAAAGAAGCGGGCGAGATAGTGGAAAATCTTGCAAGCGGATTAGCATCATTAGGTGTTCAAAAGGAGGATAAAATTGCCATTCTTTCTACCAATACATCCAAATGGGCATATGCTGATTATGCTATTACAGGATTGGGAGCAGTAACTGTCACCGTGTATCCGACATTAACGAATCCTCAAATAAATTATATTTTCGACGATTCTGAAACTCATTATGCATTTGTTGAAAATAAAGATCAATTGAGTAAAACAAGATCATTATTACAAAAATGCGAACATATGAAAGCATATATACTCATGGATGATTCTGTTACGGACGAGGATGATGTGATCAATTTCAGTCAATTATTAGAAAAAGGTAAAGTTTTCAAGGATGAAACGAATTTTAATCTAAAAAAAATTATCAACACAATTAAACCGGATGATTTATTGACATTAATATATACGAGTGGCACAACAGGAGATCCAAAGGGCGCCATGCTTTCTCATAAAAATTTAGTGTCTAATATCTTAAGCGGTAGAAAATCTATTCATATTGATGAAAGTGACGTTTTCTTATCATTTCTGCCTTTAAGCCATGTTTTTGAACGAATGGTAGGCCATTTTACCGGATTCTCATCCGGAGGTCGTGTTTATTATGCTGAAAGCATCGATTCTGTACCAGAAAATATGGGCGAAGTTAAACCGACAGTCATGGCCAGTGTTCCTCGGCTTTATGAAAAAATGTATGCTAAAGTCCTTGACAAAGTGAGTAATGATCCTCCAATACGTCAAAAGATATTTTGGTGGGCGATTGGTGTTGGTAAAGAATCTATGCCATATATTTGCAAAAACAGCCGTCCAGAGGGATGGTTAGGGTTCAAATTTGGACTAGCTGAAAAACTGGTATTTTCAAAGATAAAGGAACGTGTTGGCGGACGATTAAGATTCTTTGTTTCCGGTGGTGCGCCTTTATCCCAGGAAATAGCGGAATTTTTTGCAGCTGCAAATATAATAATCCTAGAAGGATATGGTTTAACCGAGACAAGTCCTGTGATAACAAATAATAGACTTGAGCATGTAAAATTTGGAACAGTCGGACAACCAATTGAGGGAGTTGAGGTAAAGATTGCAGATGATGGTGAAATTATTTGCCGAGGGGATAATGTGATGCTGGGATATTA
>Ga0208467_1000044_pt1 | contig 32492 bp, 30 predicted proteins | sample DeeseametaMP2098_FD_184176 | JGI IMG/M metagenome (GOLD analysis project Ga0208467, IMG submission 184176) | Marine microbial communities from the Deep Pacific Ocean - MP2098 (SPAdes) | ecosystem: Environmental > Aquatic > Marine > Oceanic | place: North Pacific Ocean | collected 2011-05-26 | reverse complement strand
ATCGCCCTTTTTAAAAAACATTTATGTACGAAGCTGGTCTCTGCCAGCTGCCTGTCCGCCGTAATTGCTTTTGCAATGCAGGCGGGAGTTAATCGCCCAATAACGGTTGCGAAATTATGATACTTTTTTAGTTTTTGTTTTTGTTTTCTTTGCTGGTTTCTTCTTCCGCCCATTTAACCCCGGCAGCGCCACATCAATTACATCCATCATTTCTTTTGCAAAATGAAATGTTAGATCTTTCTTGATATGATCGGGTATGTCTTCCAGGTCCTTTTTATTATGATCAGGGAGAATGATGGTTTTTATTCCTGAACGGTGCGCAGCCGTCACTTTTTCCTTTACACCGCCAATGGGCAATACATTGCCCCGCAATGTGATCTCACCCGTCATTGCTAATTTATCTACCACGTGTTTTCCCGTTAATAATGATAATATAGCTGTAAACATACTTACACCTGCTGAAGGTCCGTCTTTGGGTATTGCTCCTGCCGGGACATGAACATGGATGTCTGTTGTTTTGTGGAAATCTTCATCAAGACCAAGTATATCTGTATGGGAGCGAATATATGTTAAAGCTGCAGTTGCAGATTCTTTCATAACATCACCAAGGTGGCCGGTTAACGTTAGAATTCCTTTCCCTTTCATTTTGGACGCTTCAATGAATAAGATATCTCCACCGGCGGCTGTCCAGGCCAATCCTGTAACCACTCCGGGTTTGGTGGTGCGTTCTGCCAATTCTGAATAAAAACGCGGTGCGCCTAAATAAGCTAATACCTTCTTTTTCGTAAGCTTTGTTTTCTTACTTTTATTTTCTATCTGTTCCCGGGCTACTTTCCTGAGTACGTTGGCAATCTCTCGTTCCAAGTTCCGCACTCCGGCTTCCCTGGTATACGAACGAATTAATTCTTTTATGGAAGTATCATCGAAGCCAACTTCCTTTTTAGTCAACCCGTTTTCTTCAATCTGTTTGGGAATCAAGTGCCGCTTGGCAATTTTTAACTTTTCATCTTCAATATAACCACTGAATTCCAGGATTTCCATCCTGTCTTTCAAAGCCGGAGGAATTGGATCCTGGTAATTAGCTGTGGAAATAAACATGACTTTGCTTAAATCAAAATCTACTTCCAAATAGTGATCACTGAAGGTATTGTTTTGTTCAGGATCAAGTACTTCCAACAAGGCAGATGAAGGATCTCCGCGGAAATCCATCCCCAGTTTGTCAATCTCATCCAGCATGAATACGGGATTATTTGTACCTGCTTTTTTCAGCGATTGAATGATCCGTCCCGGCAAGGCGCCAATATAAGTCCTGCGATGACCCCGTATTTCAGCTTCATCTCTCACACCGCCCAGGGAAAGACGGATAAAATCCCGTCCCATAGAGCGGGCGATAGATTTACCCAATGATGTTTTACCCACCCCGGGAGGACCTGCAAAACAAAGGATCGGCCCACGGATCGCGCCATCGGGATCCTTTTTTTGTTTTAATGAACGTACAGCCAGGTATTCCAAAATTCTTTCTTTTACCTTATCCAGGCCGTAATGATCTTCATCCAAGATTTTATGTGCTTTCTTTATGTCAACTGTATCATCAGATGATTTTGACCAGGGCAGATCAGCCAGCCATTCAATGTATGTACGGGCCACAGAATATTCCGGTGATTGTGTAGGAATTCGGGATAAACGATCCAATTCTTTCAAAGCTACTCCTTCTGCTTCATCAGACATCTTGGCATCCTTGACCTTATCTTCCAACTCATTGAGTTCCACCGTACCTTCATCCTCACCCAATTCTTTCTTGATGGCTTTCATCTGTTCCCGCAAATAATATTCACGCTGGGTTTTAGATATTTCATCATGGACCTCGCTTTGGATTTCTTCACCCAGCTTGATGCGTTGAATTTCCCTGGATAAAATAGCAATGGATTTTTCTACACGTGCCTTAACATCGAGCTCCTCGAGTATGTCCTGCTTTTCAGAATTGGAAACTGTCAAGAGGGAAATGGCACGGTCAGCAAGGCGGGCGGGCTTTTGAATGTTGGATAACATACCTGAATGTTCTTCCGTAAGGTTGGGCGCCACCTGAATAAGTTCGGAAAATGTATTGCGCAGATTTTTAACCAAAGCATCCAGTTCAATATCAGACTCTTCCACATTCTTAACACGGGAAACTTTGGCAATATAATAGGGATCGTTGTCTATATAGTCCAGCATTTTTACCCGTTCTACACCCTGAACGATGGCAGATTTGCTGTTATCCGGCATATCGAAAACTTTTAATACAACTGCTAGAGTACCAAAAGCATATAAATCTTCAGGTTTTGGATCTTCGATAGAACCATCTTCCTGTGCCACAACGACAATATGTTTTCCCTGGGGAGATAAATCGTTAATCAGTTTTAAAGATTTTTCCCTGCCGACATAAATAGGAATAACTTGCTGTGGAAACAGGACAGTATTCCTCAAGGGCATTACCGGATATTCTTCTGTTTTTTGTTTTAGTTCATCAGCCATTGATAATCCTTTTAAATATTTGCATTAATTTATTCAAAAAACATGCCATTGTATATTATATGCACATATGGCAGAGTCTTTTAACCCCATCGTCATATTGCTTTCGAAGGCAATAAATGGCAAGAAACACAATCCGAGCGAAATTCATGGGAAATTTTCGAAACCAAACCCATTCCTGGGATTGTCATCTCTTGATTATGGCACTTCAAACAGGATTTTTCATCTACATATTTTTGATGGGGGCCATCTTCCTGATCTGGGAAAAGATCGGATAATTGGGGAGGAATCTGACCATCCACATAGATAACACCATCCTTTTTGACAATGTTTGGTTCTGTGGTTTTATTAAAGTCTTGTATCGTAAAGGCAATAATTGCCAACATAATTCCAGCTACTGCAACCAAACTATAAACGATTGTCTTATTCATTTAGATTAATATTCCACTTAAACGAGCTTGTTCATCTGCATGATATGAACTTCGTACCAATGGCCCTGATTCCACAACAGTAAATCCCATTTCTAATCCCCGTTTTTTATATTCATCAAATTCTCCAGAACCAACATACCTGTCCACGGGTAAATGATTTTGTGTAGGTTGAAGATACTGACCTATGGTGAAGATTTTAACACCAATATTAACGACCTTCTCCATGGTTGCAAAAACTTCATCCTTTGTTTCTCCCAAACCTGCCATTATACCTGTTTTTGTCAACATTCCATAATCAACTGAATGCTGCAAAACACTCATACTGCGCTGCCAATTTGCCTGGGACCTTACGTCTTTACTTATTCGCTCAACACATTCCACATTGTGAGAAAATATTTCCGGATCTGCTGCAAACACTTTTTCCAGCGCGGGGTAGAATCCCTGGAAATCCGGTGTTAATACTTCCACGGAGCAGGAAGGAGCATAATGATGAATTTTCCTAATTGTTTCTGCCCAAATCTCTGCACCAAAATCATCTTTCAAATCATCTCTATCTACTGAAGTGATTACCACGTGTCTTAATTTCATTTTCTTTACAGCCATGGCAGTTCGAGTCGGTTCAGTTGGATCATTCCACGTTGGGCGTCCTGTATTCACCGAGCAAAATCCACAGGCCCGCGTACAGGTATCCCCCAGAATCATAAGTGTGGCCGTTCCCCGATCCCAACATTCATAAATGTTTGGACAGCGCGCTTCTTCGCAGACAGTATGCAGTTTATTTTTATGCACAACTTCATCAATAAATTTGTAACCCGAACCCATTTTAAGCCGGATTTTTGGTTTATATATTTGAGATGCTTGTGGTAAGTCCATTTCTTAAAATAAATGCTCCAAGTCGATATTTTCTAAATTTTGCTGAACCGATTCTATAAACCTGCTTCCTCCTGCTCCATCTATCAAACGATGATCAAATCCCAAAGAAAGCATCATAATACTGCGAATACCAATTGTATCTCCTTGAGGTGTTTCAATTACAACCGGTTTTTTCTTAATCGTTCCCACTCCCAAAATGCCAACGTTAGGCTGGTTTATGATCGGTGTGCCGATGGTTACGTTAAATATACCGAAATTTGAAATGGAAAACGTTGAGCCTGAAAGTTCATCCGGTTTGATTTTTTTGCTGCGCGCTCGGGCGGCTAAATCACGAACTTTCCTGCATAACCCCAGGAAGTTCAATTCTTCGCATCGAGGAATAACAGGTACCATCAAGCCGGCATCCACTGCAACAGCCATTCCAATATTTATATTTTTCTTATGAACAATTGTAGTTTCTTCTATAGAACTATTCATATCGGGATAATTTTGTAGAGCTCGTACTACAGCTGATACAATAAACGGAGTATAGGTAAGAGAAAAACCTTCATCTTCCTTAAACTGTTTTCCGTTTTCTTGTACATAATTAACAATGTGTGTCATATCCACTTCAGTCATGACAAATACATGTGCTGAAGTATCCAAACTAATACGCATATGATCTGCAATGAGTTTTCTCATATGATTCATTTCTACCCGCTCATCAATCAGTTTCGACTCAACATACATCTTTGAACTGGTTGTAGAATCAACCGTCTCCGGTATTTTGTTTGCCAGATATGCTAATAAATCTCGTTTAGTTACACGACCGTTTATTCCTGATCCTGAAATAATATTTAATTCTTCTAAACGAATTCCTTCTTTTCTTGCTATAGCTTTTACAACAGGTGTAAAGAATCTTTTTCCACTTGTTTCCTTTTTGTCAGTTTGCTCTCGAATTATTGAAGGTGGTGCAGAAACTACTGCTTCTTCTTTTACAATTTCTTTTTTAGAATCTGGTTCAACCACTTCTTTCGAAGATGATTCCACAACAGGTTTTTTTTCCTGTTTTTTTACAACCGCAGAATCGCTATCTGTTTCAATACGGGCAATCACTTTACCAACTTCAACTACCTCATTCGGTTCAGCCAATATTTCTACCAAAATTCCTGCATTTGCTGATGGTATTTCTGAATCAACTTTGTCGGTGCCAATTTCCAAAAGTATTTCATCCATTTCAATTGGATCACCAATTTCTTTTCGCCATTCCAGAATAGTACCTTCAGTAATGGATTCACCCATTTTTGGCATGACTACTTCTACGACCATATTCCTAATATTCCAATAAATCTGTTAATGCTAAAGAAATATCAGCAGTCTGAGGCAAAACTTTTTCTTCCAATACCAAACTGTAAGGTATATGACAATCTTTTGCAGCGACACGGGATATGGGCCCATCCAAATATTCGAACATTTCGTTGGCAATCCTGGCCGCAATCTCTCCGCCCGGCCCTCCGGTAAGTGTGTCTTCATGAACAATAAGTACCTTTCCGGTTTTTTGTACGGATGCCTGTATTGTTTCCATATCCATTGGATTTAATGATCGCAAATCTATTATTTCAACTTCTCCATTATTATAAGCACAGGATTTTACTGCTTCTATTGATTTTTGGACCATTGCTCCCCAAGTTATCAATGTAACTAAATTCCCCTCTTGAATAATATTCGCTTTACCAAAAGGAATAATATAGTTTTCATCGGGTTCAGGTGTAACAGCATATCCCTGGCGATATAATCCTTTATGTTCCAAAAACAAAACAGGATCATTCATTCTGCAAGCAGCTTTTAACAACCCTTTTGCATCTGCAGCGTTCGATGGATAAACAATCCGAATCCCCGGAAGATGAATGAAAAAACCATCTATTGATTGGCTGTGGCAAAGTCCTCCATTAATATATCCACCCACAGGTACACGGATTACCATGGCACAACTCCAAACATTGTTTGAGCGGTACCGCATCGTTGCTACTTCATTGCGGATCTGCATCATAGCTGTCCATATATAATCACCAAATTGAATTTCCACCACCGGTTTGTATCCTGCCGCGCTCAACCCTATCGCAGTACCGATTATTGCAGATTCTGCCAGGGGTGAATTAAAAACCCTTTCTTTCCCAAATTTATCAGTGAGGCCTTTCGTTGCCGTAAAAACACCTCCCTTTGGATCTGCAATATCCTGTCCGTAGATAACCATTTTCTCGTTTCGTTGCATTTCTTCTGCAAGTGCATGATTGATTGCATCTACAAACACAACCTTTTCAGCTATCTGATTAAATGGCATTTCCTCATCCATATTCTTTACAGAATAAATATAATCCAAAGCTGTGGTTGCATCCGGGTGCTCCTGATTTTCTGTCCATTCAGCATCCGCATTTACTTGTGCTAAAACTTTTTTCCGAATGGATTCAAAGTCCTTTTTAGAAATTGTTTTGGCCTTTAGACATTCTTTTTCAAAAATATTAATTGGATCTTTCTTTTTATCCTCTTCCAAATCTTTTTCAGACCGGTATTTCCGTTGATCATCTGAAGAAGAATGGGGTAAAAGTCTGACTACATGGGAAACAATTACCGAAGGCCCTTTTCCTTTTCGGGCACGTTCCACAGCTCTTTGGAAAGCTAGATTAGACTCGAAAAAATCCGTTCCATCTACATCGAACCGGGCAAGATTCTGATATCCGGCTACCATTGAATAAACAGAACTTCCCGAAGTTTGTTCGCTAATATGAACACTAATTGCATACTCATTGTCTTCCACATGGAAAATAACAGGAAGTTTTTTCCGGCTGGCCCAGTTGAGTGCCTCATGGAAATCACCTTGGCTCGTTGTTCCTTCTCCAGAGGAAACATAAACGATTTCTTTAGTCTTGTCCCATTTTCGCGACATCGCACAACCTACAGCCTGGAGGAATTGTGTGCCCGTGGGACTGGATTGGCTCACAATTCTTAAGTCTTTATGTCCATAATGGTGAGGCAATTGTCTGCCTCCAGAATTAGGATCGCCCTCACGTGCCAGAGATGATAGCAGCTGCTCCTGCTCGGTCATCCCTAATCCTAAGCACAAAGCTGCATCCCTATAATATGGAAAAACCCAATCTTCTCCAGGACGCAATGCGGAAGCGGCTGCCAATTGTGCTGCTTCATGCCCTGCACAACCCATATGGAAATAACTTTTACCTTGTTTCACCATAGTAAGCATTTTTTCATCAAGGTGACGGGCTGTGATCATATTGCGGTAGACTTCCAACAGTTCTTTTTTCATAAATCCGTGCAATCTTGCCATCAAACAACCTCAGCTATTTCTTGTTGAAAAACTTCATGAAATTCGTGAACCAGTCTTTGCTTAACTGCAGGCATAACTATTTTTTTTCCTAATAATTTTTCCATGGAAGTCACACCATACTCAAAGATTCCGCAGGGAATAATCCCATTATAATGTTTGAGATCTGTATTTACATTGAGAGCAAAACCATGCATGGTAACCCAGCGGGAAACACGAACACCAAGCGCTGCTATTTTTTCATTTTTTACCCAAACACCAGTCAACCCTTCTTTACGTTCGGACTGAATACCAAAATGAAGTAATGTTTGAATAATGACCTCTTCTAAAGAACGCATATACCAGCTGATACTTAACCTATAATTGTGAAGATCAATGATGGGATAGCCAACCAGTTGGCCAGGGCCGTGGTAGGTAATATCGCCGCCACGCTCGATATGAAAAATGTTTACATCATCAGGGTAATTCTGTAAGAGATGGTTATCATCCGCATTTTTCCCAAAGGTGTATACCGGTTCGTGTTCAACCAATAATACGGTATCTTCAATTTCATTTTTGATACGCCGGGATTGTAATTTCTTTTGCAAATCCCATGTTTGCTGATAGGGTGATAATCCCAGGTCACGGAAATTCAGCATTATTGATGCACTCCCTGACTCATGGCATCTAATGCTGCTTCCATAACTGCTTCTGATAATGTTGGATGAGCATGTATGGTTGCAGCTAATTCAGTCCAAGTGGATTCTAGTGCTTTGGCAATTCCCAGTTCAGCGATCATTTCCGTGGCTTCCGAACCAATGATATGAGCACCGAGTAATTCACCGTATTTGCTGTCAAATACAAGTTTCACAAAACCGGTTGTATCACCGGAAGCCATGGCTTTCCCGCTGCCTTTGAAATCAAACTTACCGATTTTTACATCATGGCCTTTTTCTTTGGCAGCTGATTCTGTCAAGCCAATTGATGCAACTTGGGGCTGGCAATACGTACATCCAGGAATATTTGTATAATCAACCGGTGTGGTATCATGACCAGCAGCATGCTCCGCGGCTACATGGCCTTGAGCCGAAGCAACATGAGCAAGCCATGGCGGACCAGTTACGTCACCAATGGCATAAATATTTGGTACGGACGTTTGGCTGAATTCATTTATTATAATGGCGCCTTTATCTGTTGCAACGCCAATATCTTCAAGTCCAATTCCTTCGATATTTCCTGTTACTCCGATTGCCACCAAGGCAATATCGCCTTCGATAGTTTCTTTTTTCCCCTTGCGCTTTAGATGAACTTTAACTTTTGTTTTAAGAGCATCAATTTTTGAAACTTCAGCATTCGTATATATCTTTATCCCGGACTTTTTGAAATTACGTGCCAATTCCTTGGAGACAGCTTCATCTTCAATGGGAACGATGCGGGGCAGCATTTCAATAAGATGGATTTCAGTGCCGTATTCATTATAGAAGTATGCGAATTCAACACCGATTGCCCCCGAGCCGATTATAATCATTTTCTTGGGAATTTTCTTAAGAGTCATGGCTTCTTTGGAAGAAATAATACGATTACCATCAAGTTCCATTCCTGGGAATGACCGCGGCCTTCCTCCTGTAGCCAATATGATTTTTTCAGCTGAAACGGTCTCTTTTTTCTTTCCTTTGGTAATCTCAATGGATGTTGCAGATGTCAGTATTCCGTTTCCTTCGATATGAGTAATATTATTTTTCTTCATTAAAAAGGCAATGCCCTTCGATAATTGATCTGCAACTGCCCGGCTTCTGGAAATAGTTGCTCCAAAATCAATGGTGTATTTCGGAATATTGATTCCATACTTATCGGCATTTTTTATATAATGAAATACTTCTGCATTCTTCAACAGCGCCTTTGTGGGAATACAGCCCCAGTTGAGGCAAATGCCTCCCAAGCGATCCTTATCTATAATCGCAACTTTTTTGCCCAATTGTGCCGCACGGATCGCTGCGACATAGCCACCGGGACCGCCGCCCAAAACTGCTATATCAAATTTTGCCATATTCTTTTTCTACTTTCGCTATTCGTAATATATAATTTTCATACCAAATCGCCTTACCCCGAGCTTTCGCTTTTTTATGTTCAGGATGATTACGCCAGGCAGCAATGGATGCTTTATCTTTCCAGTAAACGCTGGTGATGCCCAGTCCGGATTCATCCCTTACAGATTCGACTCCCAGGAACCCCGGTTGTTCGTGCGCCAAAGCGACCATTTTAGCCGATGTTTCATCATATTCTTCTTTTTCCTTACCAGTATGCTGGGACGTAAAAATCACTGCATAATAGGGTGGTTTTGAAGTGGTGGAAATGGACATGTTAGAATTGCTTCATGCGAATGATGCTCAAAAATTCGGAGCGTGTTTCAGCTGAATCGCGGAATTGTCCCAACATGGCTGACGTTGTGGCAAAACTGTTCTGTTTTTCCACTCCGCGCATCTGCATACATAAATGGCGTCCTTCCATGACTACTCCCACACCCTTAGGATCAAGGATATCCATCAATGTTTCTGCAACCTGGCCGGTTAGCCTTTCCTGAACCTGTAACCGCTGGGCAAATGCATCGACAATGCGTGGAATCTTGGAGAGTCCTATTATCTTTTTATTTGGCAGATATCCTACATGACAACGTCCAAAGAAGGGAATCAAATGATGCTCGCACATGCTGAAGAATTCTATATCCCTGACAACAACCATCTCGCTGCAATCCTCCTCAAAGATGGCGCCGTTCACAATACTTTGAATATCTGTATCATATCCCTGTGAGAAGAAGTCCCACGCTTTGGCCACACGTTCAGGAGTTTTTAACAATCCATCGCGATTTGGATCTTCTCCGATCTCCTTTAACAATGATCTTGTTATTTCCTTGAGATTATTATGATCCTTCATAAGCAACAGCCTCCTCATAAGGTGCAATTTCAATTTTTCCTTTTAACAAATAAATGACTCCATAAATAATGGGTGTATCTATGATAGCAATAAGAACTTTAAATAAAAATCCGTTTTCCAATAAAGGCAGAAACCGTTCCCAGGCGAGCACATTGGCAAAACATAATAATAGCAGTACTGAAGCTGTATCCACAAATTGACTTACGATTGTTGACGCATTATTCCTTAACCATAAATGTTTTCCCTTGGTTAACCGTTTCCAAAAATGAAACATGCGAATATCTATGAACTGGGCAGTCAAGTACGCTACCATGGAAGCAAATACAGCAGGCCCAAATAATCCGAAAACCTTATTAAAGGCTGCAGAATCTACTGGTGACCATTCTGTGTGCGGGAGTGAATCAGCTAAAAGAATTAAACCCATAACAAATATAGCGGCAATCAAACCGCTGATGACCACTTGATCTGCTTTTTTTTTGCCGTACAATTCTGAAATAAGATCTGTTACTAAAAAAGTAATGGGATATGGCAAAATGCCAACCGAGATCTCAAATGTATATAACCCAAATGGGGACCACGTGAAAAATTTCTGGAAAATAAGGTTGGAACTAACCAATGACGCAATGAAGATACCGGCGAGTATCAAATAAAATTTGTTTTTGAAATCCATTAGCAGCAGTCCGGTCCGTAATAGTCTGTTTTAATGGTGGGTGTTTCAATCAGACGTACGCGGTGCAGCGCAACATCTTTTATCAACGGTTCAATAGTTTCCCAAATAAATAAGACCATATTTTCCGAGGATGGTTGTTTATCCTTAAACCAGGCAATGTCTTTTTCAATTTGCGCATGATCAAATACATCGATAATATTTTTTTCAACCACCACCCTTAAATGTCCCAGTTCAATGATAAATCCAGTTTCAGGGTTTATTTCACCTTTGACTGTTATTTCCAAAGTATAATTATGTCCATGGACCTTGGCATCTTCCTTGAAGACCTCTAAATTTTTTTCAGTGGTCCAATCCGCGTGTCCATACTGGTGAGCAGCGCAAAAATAGAAGGTTTTTGTTAAAAATTGCATTATTTACTTGTAGGATACAAATATTATTAGATAGTTAATTTAACTAAGATATCATAGGTAGCAAAATAATTACAATAAGAATGATTGCGAAGAGATCTGAAGGTAGATTAATGAATTAATCTACAATGGTTTCTTGCTCAAGTTCTCTTGTTTTAAGCAATTTATAATTGAGACTGTCCCGCAGTGCTTGCCAACTTGCCTCAATAATATTCGCTGATACACCCACAGTGGACCAACTTTGTTCTCCATCAGAACTTTCAATAAGAACTCGAACAATCGAGCGGGTTCCCTCCTGTTCATTAAGGACCCTGACTTTATAATCTGTAAGTTTCACAGATTTTAATTCCGGATAAAAACGGATCAATGCTTTTTTCAACGCTCTGTTTAAAGCATGAACTGGTCCGATTCCATCTGCAGCCGTATGTTCAATTTCACCATCCACAATTACCTTCAACATGACGTCTGAACGGTTGTGTCCTACCTGATCGTAACTCACATGTACCCTGGAATCCAAAACATCAAAAAACGGTTTAAAAGTACCCTGCTCTTCCTTAAGAATTAACTCAAAGGATGCCTCGGCTGCTTCAAATTGATAACCTTCATGTTCCAATTGCTTAATGCGCTGCACCATATGCTTAGGTAAATCTTTACTGCCATTTAATTCTACATTCAATTCATCTGCTTTATAGCGGATATTACTTTGACCAGACAAATCTGATACCAATACCCGTTGTTTGTTCCCTACCAGTTTTGGATCAATATGTTCATACATACGACTATCTTTCATAACAGCACTTACATGAATACCTCCCTTGTGAGCAAAAGCAGATTTTCCTACAAAAGGTGCTTTATTATCAGGATGCATATTCATTAACTCATATACATAATGAGTTAAAGGGGTTAACTTATCTAAATCAATTTTATTTTTTATTACACTATCCATTTTTTGGATAAGGTTGGGAATAATAGTACCTAAATTTGCATTGCCGCAACGTTCACCCACTCCGTTGATAGTCCCTTGAATATGAGATGCCCCTACCTTCACTGCTGCTAGAGTATTCGCAACTGCTAAACCACTATCATTATGAGCATGTATACCTACAACCGTACTAAAATTGTCCACAACATTTTCTGTAGCTTCAGCTATTTGATTAAGTAGAGTGCCGCCATTTGTATCGCATAATACAAGAGTATCTGCTCCACCGTTCACAGCTGCATTAAGAGTAGACAATGCGTATTGCGAATTATCTGTATATCCATCATAAAAATGTTCAGCATCAAAAATGACTCGCTTTCCATGTTTAACCAAATATTCCACCGATTTTTCAATCAATGCTAAATTTTCATTATTTGTTAGGCCCAACCCTTTTTCTGCGTGAAGAAGCCATGTTTTTCCAAAAATAGTAACAACAGATGTTTCAGCATTCAATATGGCATTTAGGTTTGGATCTTTTGAAATCGCATCGGGTTTTCTTGCTGTAGATCCGAATGCACATATTTCAGCTTGTTTAAGATTTAAATCTTTTGCCCTTTGAAAAAATTCCTGATCACGAGGATTACTCCCTGGCCAACCACCTTCAATAATATTTATTCCAAACTCATCCAGTTTTAAGGCAATATGCAATTTATCATCAACAGATAAATTAACACCTTCTCCTTGAGTACCATCCCTTAGAGTAGTATCAAAAAGTTCAATTGGTTTTAATAGTTTATTCATACAGAATTAAACAACCAAGGTTGTATTTTTTTATGTTCATTTTCAAACTGCTTAATATCTTTTCTATGCTCAAATGTTAAACCAATTTCATCTAGTCCTTGTAATAAAGCATCTTTTCGAAATGGTTCAATTTTAAAAGAAATAAATAAATCACTATTATCAATAATTGTTTGTTTCTCCAGGTCGACAGTTAAAGTATACCTAGGAACATTTTTAGTTTTATAAAATAATTTTTCAATTTTTTCAGCCGAAAGAACAATTAGCAAAATACCATTCTTAAAACAATTATTATAAAATATTTCAGCAAAGCTTTCAGCAATGATAACATTGAATCCAAAATCAAGCAAGGCCCAAGGAGCATGTTCTCTACTTGAACCACAGCCAAAATTATTTTGCGTCAAAAGAATAGATGATTTTTGATAAGGATCACGATTCAAAATAAAGTCAGAATTCAGTGGACGTTTTGAACAATCCTGCCCCGGTTCACCATGGTCAAGATACCGCCATTCATCGAATAAATTTGGTCCAAAACCTGTTCTTTTAATTGATTTCAAGTATTGTTTGGGGATAATGGCATCAGTATCCACATTTGACCTTTCTAAAGGCGCCACGAGTCCTGTAAATGTTTTAAACGCTTCCATTTCCATCCTTATCTTCGCTTATGTCTATAAATTTTCCATGAATTGCTGCTGCAGCTGCCATTTCGGGACTTACCAAATGAGTTCTGCCACCTTGTCCCTGACGGCCTTCAAAGTTACGATTAGATGTGGAAGCACATCGTTCACCGGGTTCCAGTTTATCGGCATTCATTGCTAAACACATTGAGCAACCGGGTTCTCGCCATTCAAATCCTGCATCTTTAAAAATATTATCTAGCCCTTCTTCTTCAGCTTGTCTTTTTACAGGACTTGACCCTGGAACAACCATGGCTAATTTTATGGAATCAGCAACTTTTTTACCTTTGGCTATTTTGGAGGCAGCACGTAAATCTTCAATCCTGGAATTTGTACAGGACCCAATAAATACTTTGTCCAATTGTATATCTCTTACTGGTAAATCTTCTTTCAAGCCCATGTAATCCAGTGCCCGATCAAATTCACCATTATTATTGGTCGGGATTTTGCCTTCAACCTCTACGACTAATTCTGGCGATGTCCCCCATGTGACCATAGGGTTTATTTCATCTGCATTAATTTCGATTACAGAATCAAATTTTGCATTTTTGTCACTTTTCAATGTCCGCCAATAAGCTACAGCTTTTTCCCAATCTTCGCCTTTTGGTGCATATGGTTTTTTCTTTAAATAATCAATCGTTGTATCATCTACTGAAATCATACCAGCTCTGGCACCTGCTTCGATAACCATATTGCAAATAGTCATTCTTCCTTCCATGGATAGTTTTTCAATTGTCTCTCCTCCGAATTCAATGGAATAACCTGTACCGCCCGCTGTCCCTATTTGACCAATTATATATAATACTAAATCTTTTGCTGAAACTCCATTTCTCAATTTCCCATCTATTTTAATCAACATATTTTTTGATTTTGTTTGCAATAGGCATTGCGTTGCCAATACATGTTCAACTTCAGAAGTACCAATACCAAAGGCTAATGCACCAAAGGCTCCATGTGTAGACGTATGTGAATCACCACAAACAATTGTCATCCCGGGTAAAGTAAGCCCTTGTTCCGGTCCGATAACATGAACAATACCCTGATTTGGATCACCCATTCCAAATTCTTTTATACCAAAATATTGGCAATTCTTCTCCAATGTATCTACTTGTAGTTTTGAAATTTGATCTGTTATTCCCTTTTTGAGATTTATAGTAGGAATATTATGATCGGGGACTGCTATGTTTACCTCGACCCTCCAAGGTTTTCTTCCAGCCAACCGTAATCCCTCAAACGCTTGGGGAGATGTAACATCGTGGATCAAGTGCCGATCAATGTAAATTAAACTAACACCATTCTCATCAGTTCTAACCAGATGAGAATCCCATAGCTTGTCATAGAGTGTTTTTTGTTCCATCATTTGTTTTTAAACTGTCTGAACTGTAGAAATATCCTCAAGAACAATATTCATATCTTTCATGGCTTCATAATGATTCAATGCCTGAAGGTATGCCTTTGCGCTGGCTTCTATTGTATCTGTTGAAACGCCTTTTCCTACATAAGCGTTATCATCAAAACGCAGATGTACTGTAACTTCTCCCAAGGCACTTTTTCCTCCAGTTACAGAACGAACTTGGTAATTCTCAAGTTTAATTTCATCACCAAATCCTATAGTGCGGTTAATTGCTCTAAAACAAGCCGCCACCGGTCCATCACCTGTTGCTGATTCTTCCAAGACCTTACCTTCAGTTTTGATGCGGACTGTAGCTGTTGGGATGGTAGTTGTACCCAGATTTACATGGAGATAGTCTAAATCATAAAAACCTTTCTCTACTTCAGCTTCATCTCCCATAAGGACACGCAAGTCTTCATCATATACTTCTTTTTTCTTATCAGCAAGTACCAGGAAACGCTCATAAATATGATTTAACTGTTCTTCAGAAAACTCATATCCTATTTTAGTTAATCTAGCTGATAATCCATGGCGGCCAGAATGTCTCCCTAAAACTATTTTATTATTGGGAATACCAACAGACTCAGGAGTCATAATTTCATATGTATTTCTTTTCTTTAAAACACCGTCTTGATGTATTCCAGATTCATGAGCAAATGCATTATCACCAACAATAGCCTTGTTGGGTTGAACCAACATTCCTGTAAAACCGGAAACCATTCTGCTTGTGTTATAAATTTTTTCGGAAAGTATATCTGTATGGAAATCCCAGTAATTAGTGCGCACATTCAAAGCCATCACTATTTCTTCCATAGAGGCATTTCCTGCACGCTCTCCTATTCCGTTGATAGTGCACTCAATTTGCCTTGCTCCATTGGAAATAGCAGAAAGCGAGTTGGCAACGGCCAATCCCAGATCATTATGGCAATGAACACTAATTACAGCATTTTCAATATTTGACACTTTCTTTTTCAAACTGGCAATTTTTTTACCGAATTCTTCGGGCATCGTATAACCTGTTGTATCAGGAATATTAACCGTAGTGGCTCCTGCCTCTATCACGGCCTCAACAATTTCAATTAAATATGATTGATCTGTCCTTCCTGCATCTTCAGGAGAAAATTCAACATCATCAGTAAATGTTTTAGCATATTTAACAGCATCACATGCCATTTTAAGAACAGTATTTTGTTTTTCTGCCAACGTATTGCCATAACGATTATGTCCAAATTTTCCCTGTATGTGAATTTCCGACGTCCCAATAAATGTGTGAATACGAAATCTATCTGCACCTTTTAAAGAATCGTATGCTGCTTTTATATCTCCTTCCACTGTTCTAGCTAACGCAGTGATAACAGTATCAACAGCATCAGAAATCCTTTGTACTGCCTCAAATTGAGCTTGAGACGAAACAGGGAACCCTGCTTCAATAACGTCAACATTTAGCTTATTTAATTGTTTAGCAATTTCTACTTTTTCAAATACATTTAATGATGCACCGGGAGCCTGTTCTCCGTCTCGCAGCGTTGTATCAAAAATGATTATTTTTTCACTCATACTTTTACTCTTTTTAGATTGCTATTTGTTTTGTTTGCCTAAATGACATTTGTTTCTCTATCTCTTCTATGATTAGATCTTTCATTTCACCCGTTGAAACAATTTTAGATTCTTTTGAAGCAATATCTTCTGTACGATAACCTTTGTTTAAAATTTCTTCTATAGAATTATTGATATCTTTTTCTGCCTCTGGGTAGCCAAATGAAATATTAAACATCATTGCTACAGATCCGATCATTGCCAGTGGATTTGCTTTCTCCTGTCCTGCAATCTCCGGTGCCGTACCATGGACAGGTTCATATAAAGCATGCCTTTCACCTATACTCGCTGATGGTAGCATTCCCAAACTTCCTGTTATCATAGCAGCTATATCACTTAATATATCACCAAACATATTTTGAGTTACAATTACATCAAATTGTTTGGGATCCCTAACCAACTGCATAGCAGCATTATCCACGTACATTTCATCAAGTGTAATATCAGGATAATTTGTGTGAATATTTTCTACAACTTCCCGCCAAAATTGGGAGCTTTCCAGTACATTCGCTTTATGCACAGATGTAACATGTCCACCGCGGGTTTTTGCCAGCTCGAATGCAGTTTTTGCTATCCGTTCCACTTCATGGTATTTGTATCGTAACGTATTCCAAGCCTCTTTTTCATTGTGACCTCGGGGTTCTCCAAAATAAATGCCTCCAGTCAATTCTCTGACAACCATAATATCTGCACCCAAAACTACTTCGCGTTTTAAAGCTGATGCATCAGCCAACGCAGGGAAAATTGTTGCTGGACGTAAATTCGAATACAATTCTAAAGTTTCACGTACTTTCAACAACCCTTTTTCTGGTTTCTGTTTTTGAGGAAGCCCATCCCATTTGGAACCTCCAACTGCTCCCAATAAAACAGCGTCAGAATTTTTACACATTTCTAGGACTTCATCTGTTATAGGTGTTCCATATTCATCTATTGAACAACCACCCGCTAATCCTTTAGTGAGTTCAAATTTGATTTTATTTTTATCGCCCACAACACGTAATACGTCTAATGCAGCATCCATAACCTCTGGGCCTATACCATCTCCCGATAAAACAGCTATTTTATACATTGTGTGGTTTTCCATTATTTCCTAAAGATTTTCAGGTCTAAGTTGACGCAGTAATTTCCCGGCAATCCACATTTCCTGGTTGTTTATCTCTTCCAATTCCTTATCTAATGTTTCCCTGTAGTCTGATTGTGAATTGGATTCAATGGAACGACGCGCCTCTTCTCCGCTCAACACTTTTTGATAACATTCTTCAATAACCGGCTTTAAGGTATCACGGAATTTGGGTGCCCAGTCCAAAGCCCCACGCTGCGCGGTTGTAGAACAATTGGCATACATCCAGTTCATACCATTTTCCGCAACAAGTGGATAAAGACTTTGTAATGCTTCTTCAATGGTTTCATTATAGGCTTCAGATGGGGAATGTCCATGTTCGCGTAAGACTTCATATTGTGCTAAAAACGCACCTTGAAGAAGTCCCATTAATACACATCGTTCACCAGTCAAATCACTATGGACTTCCTTTGCAAAAGTCGTTTCAAATAAATGTCCGGAACCAATGGCAAATGCTGTGGCGATACATCGTTCTTTTGCTTTTCCTGTAAAATCCTGGTGAATTGCAAAAGAAGAGTTAATCCCTCGGCCAGCTTGGAAATGGGTACGAACCGTAAGTCCGCTCCCTTTTGGTGCAACGAGAATAACATCTACATTATCTGGTGGAATAATGCCCGTGTCTTCATGAAACACCACGCCAAATCCATGTGAAAAATAAAGGGCATCACCTTCGTTCAAGTTTTCTTTCACTGTGGGCCAAGCTTGTATTTGCCCTGCATCTGATAAAAGAAATTGGATGATGGTACCCCGTTGAGTTGCCTCATCAATTTCAAATAGATTTTGGCCTTCTACCCAACCATCTTTCACTGCTTTTTCCCAACTGGATCCTCGACGTAGTCCCAGGATTACATTATAGCCCTGATCACGCATATTTAACCCTTGGCCATACCCTTGTGGGCCGTATCCTAAAATTGCAGTTACTTCATTTTCCAGAATTTTCTTACACCCATCAATGGGGTAATCTGATCTTTCAACAATTTTTTCCTTAAATCCATTTATTTCCAGTTCTTTCATTGTTTTCTCCGATTTTTAATTTTAATCAATATAAGGCATCACTGATTTGTTGGGTTGTCCAACCTTTTTGTCTTTTCATTTCTTCTATTTCAACCCGATGTTCATCTTGATCAACTTTAACCATTGCTACTTTTCCTGAACGCATTATTTCTAAAATTTCAAATTGTTTAAGTTTCTTAATTAGATTTTCAACTTCTTCAACTTCACCTGTAGCTTCCACAATACAAATAGAGTTATCGTTATCAATAATTTTTGCACCTTTTTCACTAACTAAATCGTTCAATAAAGACATACCTTTTTTTCCGGGTTTTAATTTTACTAAAGCGTGTTCTCTCAAAACACTGGGAACATTTGAAATGTCTATTACATCCAAAACTGTATCTAAGTCTTCTAAGTGATTTTTAATAAGAGATTGGTTATAATCATCGGTATGATTACACACAATTGTTAATCGTGTAATACCTCTTACCTCACTTCTGCCAGCTGCAATACTTTCAATGTTATAATTTAATCTATAAAAATGACTAGCAATCCTGTTAAGCACTCCAGGCTCATCTTTTACATAGGTAATAATTGTTTGCTTCACAATAATAGTTCCTTTACTTAATTATTATTATTGAGTTTTAGTTTTGATAAGCACTAATTTGTTCCGGTTTCCATTCAATATCGTCTGGTGCTGCATTAATTTTATCAGAGCTGACTTTATGTGTTCTACCACGACGCATAGCTATTTTTCCTGTTCGCATAATTTCTGTTATTTTAAATGGCATGAGGCCATCAATTAATTCATTAATAATATGTTCTTCATCTGTTGCCTCAATAATAACCGTTTCATTTCCCATATCCACAATTCTGGCACCGTATTTTTTTACAACAGAGTTCACTTCATTCAATTGTTCCGGGCTTGTATTTAATTTAATTAAAATGAATTCCCTAGCAACACAAGGAAGACTGGACACATCTTTCACAGCAATAACATTGACCAATTTCAGAAGACTAAAATATATATACCCTCTTTTAGTGGCATTCGGTTCATTTGCTACAATTGTCATTCGGCTTACTCCGTCAGTTTCACTGTGCCCAACAACTAAACTTTCAATATTGAAGTTTCTCCTACGGAATAAACTGGAAATTCGATTTAGAACACCTGGTTTATTTTCCACTAGAGTTATTAATGTTTGTTTCATTTTGCTGTTTCCTTTTCGACCATTTGACCGTTTTCATATACATCGCTGAATGGCCTTTGTATCATATCATTCAGATCTGCACCTACCGGTACCATTGGATAAACCACTTCATGTTCTTCTACTTTAAACTCTATAAGCGAAGGGCCTGCATTTTTTTGTGCTTTTTCCATGGTTGGTATTACATTTTCTAGAGAATCAACTCGATATGCTTGTATACCATAAGCTTCTGCTAATTTTACATAATCTGGACTGGAAATTGGTGTTTCTACATATCGTGCATTATAAAACATTTGCTGCCATTGCCGTACCATTCCAAGGTAACCATTATTGATAATAGCAATATTTATATTGACGTTCTCCTGTATAGCTGTTCCCAATTCCATTATTGTCATCTGAATACTCCCATCGCCGACAATTACCCATATTTCTCTGTCTTTTTCATGGAAACTAGCACCAATGGCAGCCGGTAAACTAAACCCCATTGTACCCAGCCCACCGGATGTCAATAATGTTCGAGGTTCATTATGTTTATAATATTGAGCTTCCAGCATTTGATGCTGGCCAACATCTGATACAATTAATGCATCACCTTTTGTGCCTTCCCAAATTTTCCTAATTGCTTGGGCTCCGTGCAATTTATCTGATTTCAAATTAAGTATATCTCTTCGTTTCGAATCGTGATGCCAACCGGATATAATATCAAGCCAATCATTACGAACCATTTTCTTAATGTGCGGATTTACATGTCTTAAAACAGTTCTCAAATCAGCATGAATTGCTAAATCAACTTTTACGTTTTTATTAATTTCAGAAGGATCTATTTCAATATGAATTTTTTTGGAATTTGGTGAGTAGGTTTTCAAGTTCCCTGTAACACGATCATCAAATCGCATACCACAAGCGATGAGAAGATCGGCATCCTGAATTGCGTTATTTGCCCAAGATTCACCATGCATTCCCATCATGCCCAATACAAGCTGATGACTGTCGGGGACACCTCCTATTCCTAAAAGTGTAGTTGCAATGGGGATAGATGATTTTTCAGCAAGTTCCATCACTTCACGACATGCATTTGATAATAAAACTCCATGACCTGCTAAAATAACAGGTTTTTCTGCATCATTCACTAGCGATGCAAATTTACTGATATATTCTTCTGAAACATCCTTGGGTGGATGGTAACCTGGAAGGCTTAACTCCTCTTCCGGATAAATAAAATCTGTTGTTGCATTTTGAATATCTTTAGGAATATCAATGAGAACAGGGCCGGGTCTACCGGATCTAGCTACATAAAATGCTTCCCGTATCGTGCTGACTAAATCGCTAATATCCATCACCAGATAACTATGTTTGGATACTGGGATTGATGCTCCGGTAATGTCAATCTCCTGGAATGCATCACTGCCAATAACGGGGCTGGGAACTTGGCCGGTAATACAAACAATTGGTGATGAATCCATCATGGCTGTTGCCATACCAGTAATCATGTTTGTAGCACCTGGTCCGGAAGTGGCCATTGCAACACCAACTTTTCCACTGGCTCGTGCATAACCATCTGCCATGTGGGTAGCTCCCTGTTCATGACGTACTAATACATGGTGAATTTTTTCACTATATTTATTCAGTGCATCATAGGTATGTAAAATAGCACCCCCTGGGTAGCCAAATACAACTTGTACACCTTCTTTTATTAAGCATTCCCAAACAATTTCTGATCCAGTAAGTTTTTTGGGGTTTTTACTCATTTATAATCCTCTTTAAAATTTTAAAATTGCCCCTGTATTTGCTGAAGTAACCATTTTTGCATATCTTCCTAAATATCCATGTTTGATTTTCAGATCAAAGTCCGGTAGATTTTTTGTTCTTTTAATAATTTCTTCATCTGATAATTCTATGTTTAATTGCTTATTGGCTATATCTATATGTATAATATCTCCGTTTTCAACAACAGCAATTGGTCCTGCATCTGCTGCTTCTGGAGATACATGCCCAATACAAGCTCCTCTTGTTCCCCCAGAAAAACGTCCATCTGTAATTAAAGCAACTTTATCACCTAATCCCATTCCCATGATTGCACTGGTAGGTGATAACATTTCCGGCATACCTGGACCTCCTTTTGGTCCTTCGTAACGTATAACTACAACATCACCAGGTTGTACTTCACTATTTAAAATACCGGATAATGCATCTTCCTGTGATTCGTAAATCCTTGCAGGGCCGGTATGAATGAGCATTTTTTCATCTACAGCCCCCGTTTTTACAACTGCTCCTTTGGGACACAAATTCCCTGATAAAACAGCAAGACCACCTTCTCTAGAATATGGATTTTCAATAGACCGTATAACGTTTTTATCTAATGATCGTGAATTTTTTATATTTTCTCCAAGTGTCTTTCCAGTTACAGTAATTTGATCAAGATGAAGAACATTATTCTTTTTGGATAATTCATTTAATATTGCTGAAATACCTCCGGAACGATCAACGTCTTCCATGTGAACTTCCCTCGTGGCAGGGCTTACTTTGCATAAATACGGTGTTTTTTTCGAAATACCATTTAACTCATCTAAATGAAAATCAATTCCTGCTTCGTTGGCAATTGCAAGAGTATGTAAAACCGTATTTGTACTACCACCCATAGCCATATCTAAAGCAAAAGCATTTTGAATTGCTTTTTTGGTTATTATGTCCCGTGGCTTTACATCTTTATTTACAATTTCCACAATACGTTTACCGGCTATTTTAACCAAATCCAAACGAGCATCATCCACAGCTAGAATGGTGCCATTACCCGGGAGAGCAATACCTAATGCTTCCATTAAACAATTCATGGAATTTGCTGTAAACATGCCAGAACATGACCCGCAAGTAGGACATCCTTTCTTTTCAATTTCTAATAATTTATCTTCATCAATGTCACCAGTTTGTACTTTGCCAACACCTTCAAATACTGAAATTAAATCAACTTTTTGCCCATCATCTGTCCAACCTGCTTTCATTGGGCCGCCAGACACAAATACAGTAGGTATATTTAAACGTACTGCAGCCATAAGCATACCTGGTACAATCTTATCACAATTCGTGATGCATAGAAGTCCGTCTAATCGGTGTGCTTCAGCAACTGTTTCTACACAATCTGCTATTAGTTCTCGACTCGCAAGGGAATATCTCATTCCAATATGTCCCATGGCAATCCCATCATCCACACCTATAGTATTGAATTCAAAAGGGACTGCACCTGCTTCCCTAATAGCTTTTTTAGCAATCTTTCCAAATTCCTGGAGATGTACATGCCCCGGAATTAGATCTATATACGAATTAGCCACACCTATAAAAGGGCGTTCAAAGTCATCTTCAGAGCGTATTACACCCGTAGCTCGCAAGAGACTACGATGAGGCGCATGCTCAAAACCTTTTTTAATTGTATCCGATCGCATTTTTTATTCTATTACTTATATTAAGAACAATGCCTGTTCCTGGAGGATTTGATATTTGCTTTGGTAAGATATACAGATTAAGGTGGGATGTTAATTCCCGCCATCTCTTTCACCTACCGAATGTAAATATGCGGTTAGGCTACCAGGACAGCGAGTCCTACAATAATTAAAATAAGAAGATCTATCCATAGTGCAAGGATATTGGATAGTAAACTAATACCTATTGGCTGGACAGATATTTGCCCAACCGGCTCCGTTGTTAGTGGTATTATATTATTCATCTTATTTTTAACTAATGTATAACCTAAAATGGTTACTATACTAATTTCAATCTTAAGACACTATATAATACTATCACAACATTTTTTTAATTAAACAATAACTTTTATTTTAACGTAAAAGAGGGGCATAAATCAGATAAAACACATTTGGAACATTGCGGACTTCTGGCAATACACACTGCTCTTCCATGATCAATAATCAAGTGAGTTAATTTAACCCAGTCATTTTTCTTAAATATATCCATCAATTCAAATTCAATCTTTTTAGGTTCTTTTGATTTTGTAAAATCCAACAAATTCATGACCCGTACCATGTGTGTATCGATTACGAGTGATGACTGGCCATAGTATTCACCTAAAATACAATTAGCCGTTTTACGTCCAACGCCCGGAAGTTTAATTAATTCCTCCATAGAATCGGGAACGTCTCCATTATGCTCTTCCACAATTCTTAAACTGGCACCTTGTATGCTTTTTGATTTCTGATTGTAGTATCCACAAGAATAGATATTCTTTGCCAGATCATTAATCTTGCAATAGGCAAAATCTGATGGATTTTTATATTTTAGAAATAAGTCTTTTGTTACAATATTGACGCGGTGATCTGTACATTGAGCTGATAAAATTGTCGCCACTAATAATTGATGTGCACTATTATAATTAAGAGAACACTTTGAATCAGGATATTCTTTATAGAGCATTTGAACGACGTTTGCAGCACGTTCAATTTTTTTAAATTTACTTTCCTCCATTTTTTATTTTATAAATGTAGACAGATTTTTTACCAATGAAGAACGCGGTAATATTACACTGCAACCGGCTTTTTTGAATTTATCATGATTTTCTTTTACAATCTGTTTCATACAACCAATTATTTGAATTTCTTTACGATCACAGGCTATTTGATGTACAAAAAATTCATTTCCTGTTGCCTCATTGTCCAGATCTACTATTACCAGTTTAGTATTTTCTGATAGATCTGTATTTTTTTCACAAAATTCAAAAGTAGAGTCCAATTCCGTTAGTTTGGAAGACACTTTTGTTCCCAATTCAAAATCTTTAATAAACAATCCTACATTCATTACTTGACTAGCTCCGGTACTAAATCCCAATTGAATTCCGAAGTGTTTTCAATAGTTTTATAATATTCTTCAACAGTGCGAATTTCTTTCATCAAAATATTAACATTGATATTTCGGTGGATGCCTTTGTAATCAGCAAATTTCACCTGGCATTTTTTAATGAGCCCTTTAGCACCACTCAGGTTACCATACTGTAGATGAGCAAAACTAACAGTCAACATAATTAAGCCTTGAATAAATATTTTGTCTTTTAAATAATAATGACACCAAAGATCTTCCCAAAACTCATGAGCATCATTATACTTGCCTTGGTGATATGCTTCCAATCCTTTTAAATAAAGTTCATCTTTCCTTTCTTTATCATTCACTAATCGTCACCGCATCTTTCAGTTTATAATGTTTACCGTCAAATTGCACAGACGATGCTTGATGAACTGGGTCATGTTCAAAAAATATAATCCAATCTTCATCAACAATTCTAGGTAAAATTTCCGTCTTTTCCTGTACAGTTTGAACGGGTTGTATATCATAAGCCATCACCCAGGGTAACGGAATGTGCGCTGCCATGGGAATGAGGTCCGCCATGTAGATCAATTTTTGGGATGAATCACCAATGATGGGGTGCATCATGCCTGTTGTATGTCCGTAAGTTAATAGTTGATCAATTCCAGGAAGGAAGGATTCCCTGCCGTCCACAAACTGGATCATATCATTTTTTTCCAGCACTGACCAGTCGTTGCTCATAAAACTGCCGGCGTCCTTTTCGCTGGGCAAATTAGCTAATTCCCAATTTTCATTTTGAATCCAACATGTTGCGTTTGGAAAAACAGGCTCCAGTTTACCATCCACTAATTTTGTATTGCCTCCCACATGATCGAAATGAAGATGGGTACAGTATACATCTGTAATGTCCTCTGGGGTAAATCCATATTTACCGAGCGATCTTTCCAGATTCAAATTTTCTAATTCGATTTTGTAAATATCCTTGAATTTTTCCTGCCACTTGTTGCCATTACCCGAATCCACAATAATTTTATGTTCATCACTAATTAACAAAAGCGATCGAGTAACCATTTCAATGCGGTTTTGCTCATCGACAGGTGCTTTCTTTTCCCAAAGAGGTTTAGGGATGATACCAAACATAGCACCGCCGTCCAAAGCAAATTCACTGGTTTCAATACTATAGAGTTTATAAGGACCTATTTTCATAATTAAGAGATCGTTAAGTTAATGCATTGTGCAATGATGGGGAAATATCCAAGTGATGCATTTTTTGCAATACCCCTTAATCCTTCCAATTCTACAATTTTTTGTACGACAGCATTAATTTGATATTTTTCCAAAAGGTGCTCGCTCAAATCAATAAAATATCTTCCGCCGTTTTTGATATAATTTTCCAAATCTGAAGAATTCATAGTTTCTGTCTTATCATCATTTTCTGTCTTTTCAAGCCAGAATGATATGGAATTCCTATAACTTTCAATACGTATATAATCATCATTCCAGAGTCGGTTCATAGCAGAAAATGTTGGCAAAATTCCTTTGTTATATTTATTTAGAAGGGAGTTCAATTGATCTTGCGGTTTTAGGATTTCTCCTTGATTTTGCTGCTGTAAGTGTACTTTGAAAATTTCATTAATCATTGCCCGGATGTATGGCCATAATATCTCCTTCTCCTGATGGAAATTATAACTCCGCAGCCAATGATATGTAAATAGTCCCAACGAATCAATATTATGGAGTGCCAATTGGGCTAGAAATTCAAGTATGGCCGGAGATTTAACAGATGCTAAAAGCTGTTTAGCTGCTTCCAACTCCACCGTTTCTTTATTACCGGACATAATAGCTTCTTCAACATCATCAACAAATACTGTCAAACCGAATCCGTCTTTTATTACTTTCTTTAAAATTTGATCGTCATCATTTCTGACAGAAAATCGATTAATATACTTTTCAGATATATCTAGAAGTTTAAGCGAAGGATTCTCCTTGTCATCACCTATAATATTTTTGACTGCATTGAGAAAAATCAGAGGGTGGTCACTGGTTCTATCATCAAATTTTACTTGGACAGCTTGGGTAATTAGTTCTTTAATTTTCAGGATTAATTCCTGACTATCCTGATGAATAGAATCAGGAAATTTTTTGGATGGCATGAAGGGTTAAATTATATATTCTATTCGACTGCCGGAGGTGTCATTCCCAAATTCACATAAACTCTGAATGAAATACCTGTAAGCCGTGAATATTCCGTAGGCAATCCTGAAGCAGGATCTGTATGAGGTGTGTCATTATAGCGCCTATTGAGGCTTGGGTCGTTCTTAACAGTATCATTCCATTGGAAGTCGAAAAGATTTGTTATGGGCATGGAATTGAAATCATGGCTATAGCCAATTTCATAACCCCATTTATCATTGGGTTGACCGCCTAGGAGGAAACCAATGCGTGTACTTGTTCCACCACTGATTCCTTTTGCAATATACATCATACGCAATCCCCACCAGGAAATTGCTCCGGGTTTATCATCTTTACTTTTGCGCTGTTTGAATTTGTAATACGTAAAATCGGTATTATAGTTGGGATTCATACTCCAGGCCAAATTCATTACATCCCATTTATTATCTTTTGCATACAGAATTCGACTATAATCAATACCTGATCCATAAACAGGACCAAGACGTAGTCCAATGTCATCCTTATCGCTCAGTCCATAACGATACCAAAGAAAAGGTAATACATTTTCCGCTGACCAACTCCATCCATATCGTTTTTCTCCCTGTTCCATGGGTGTAGTACTAACAGTTGGATGGGTAGCACAACCGCCAATAATAATGACGAAGAAAATGAATAATAGATGTTTCATCAACCGCCTTCGGGTCTGGAAAATCCTTTCCGTTGTGGTATGGGCGGTAAATTGAAAATTTCTTCACCCAAAGCAGTGGCTACTTGCTGAACAATATTTACAAGCGAAACAACACCGACGGATTTTTTATTATCATCAACAATGGGTACATGACGAAATCCACTGACCACCATTCTATTCAATGCATAAGCAACTGCATCTTCCATTTCTAAATATTCAGGATTAGGTGTCATAAAATTGTCTACAACTTCTTTTTCAAAATCCAAACCTTTTCCCGTGACTTTCAACAGAATATCTCGTTCAGTCATTATACCGGCCAATTTGCCATCACTTTCAACGAGCAGACAGCCCAAAGACTTGTCTTGCAATTTTTGAACGGCTTCGCTTAAAGGTGTCCCGATATTTACAACAATTGGATTTTTTAAAGCTAAACCAGAAAGTGGATCATCCAATGAAACACCTTCTTCGATTCCCGATGATGCATCATATTCTAATTCATCCATACGTTTTAATTCATCATCAAATTGATTTTCTTGCATTAGCTTACCTCGTATTAACTATTTCAAATAGATCATTTTTCTACTCATAACAATAGGCAAATAATCACCCAATTGCGCTTGAAGAGTAATAAAATAAACACCGCTGGATTGATATTCCGGAGACCAGTCAAAAGAATAAAATCCACTTTCCAAAAATATTTCTTCCAAGAATACCTTCAATTTACGCCCTCTGGCATCTGCAACGAATAAACTAACATTTGCATCTTCCAACAAATCAAACGTGATGTTGGTACTGGAATTAAAAGGATTGGGATAATTTTGGTAAAGAGCGAATATTTCCGGAATAAGTTGATGAGTCTTTTGTGTTCTGGTAATGTCGTTTGATTCCCCAAAAGATGAATAAGATAATTTGGTCCACGTACCCAAATCCGGCACTTTGCTTTCAAAAAACGATTCTCCCATTATTAACGGTCGACTTTCCAAAATTTCCCATTCATCATTTTCGTTAACCCGGCAAAGATGCAACCAATTATAATCATTAGACATCTGCAGGATCCAGGTTGAATCAATAAAACTTACAGAAAATTCCGGAATGGAATTCCACTCCCACAATAAAGAATCATTCATAAATAACCCGAGCTCTGTTGACCAATCTGAATTCCCGGCAACTTCAACCTGAAGTTTATTAACAATATCAATGTATGCGATTTCGTTCAATTGAAAATCCTGTTTCGGGATGGACCGCATAGTACGCACGTCGGTGATTTCATCAGCAAATAAGTACTGATCATCCATGGCTATTGAAAGCAATCCTTCTTCATTTAAGATTGGAAGTGTTTGAACAACATTTTCTGCAATCAGAAGTTCTACATATTTCCAATCATCAGGAATTGCAATCATTTGTGAATTGCCATTTTCAAAAAATACAGGAATAGATTCTTCGTTCATATATAATTCAACTGAACTCCCAAGATCTTCAAATTGATGCAAGTGTATTTTTACTCCGCTTGAATCTTTTACCAAGTTTGTTGCTCGAATCGATGGTAGTGATTCCAGAAATATTTCATCATTTTCATAAATGTTAATCGCTTCAGAAAATTTGTTTTCCAGAATTTTTAATAAATTTGCTTTCTCATCCTGCCATTCAAGGGGTGTTAATAAAATTTGCTGACGTAAAAGTAGATTAAATTCGTTAAATGCTTTTTCAAAATATTCAAATAACGATGATAGATCCTTTTCAGCAAATAAAAGCTGACACACTTTGAATTCTTCAATGGAAAGTATATTTAAAAATGATTCAATATGTATATCCTCCATCAACAAATACATCTGCAGCATGTGAATTTGACTTATATTAAAAGAAATATGTTTCAATATATAATCGTGAATTAAAACACTTTTAAACTCATGAATATCTGTTAATTCCAAGTAAGCTGAAACTGTAACAGGATAAGACTGCTGCAATTCTGTTATATTTTGTTCAAGATATTCTGCATCCTTTGGTTTGGCAAAAGCAGGTGTTTCGTGGGCACTAGAAAGAATTCTCTCATCGATCGTTTCCATTTCCAATCTATAAAAATATAACTCATCTGAAAATAGATCTTTGTCCAGATAGCGATCGGTTATTATGCCATCGAGATCAATTATTTTATAAGTAGACATCATATCACTACTGCGGAAAATACGAATAGAGGTAATGATTTCTTCCTCGGGTAAGTCCCATTGTAGCAGGATGGATCCCAATCCGCCATGGGCTTCAATCTTGAGGAGCGTACTTTCCTTAATGTCTGCTCCAAAAAGCAGAAAAGGGAACAAGATGCCCCAGACTTTAATATTAAGCGTATTTCTATTCATGAGAAAAGATTTTCGGCGAGACCTAAGTTCTGATATTATACTGGCGGACGCAAGTATAATCTTCGTCGGAATTAGGTTTATTTAAGTAACGTCAACTTTTGAAATTGTGAATATTGTCCAGAAGATAATTTGAGAAAATATGTCCCAGAAGCATACTGATCAGTACGCCATTGGAATTGGTATTTACCTTTTAACTGGTTTTTTTTAATAATTTGATCAACATTTTCCCCCAGGATATTATATATATCAAAAACAACATCACCATCTTCCGGGATGGAATATTTGATTTGCACTTTTGAATTGAATGGATTTGGATACACATTCAAAACTGAAAATTTTTCAGGCACATTATTTCCATCAATGGCTGACGTTTCGTAGTCAATAGCAGCCATAACATCGATCAAGCCATAACCATAATCATTGTCCGGGGAATTAGCATTATCAGCAGTCATCATCATCGCTTCACGAACTTCCATTGGCGTCCAGTCCGGGTGAGCGCTCAAGATAACGGCGGCTGCACCGCTGACCAAAGGAGCTGATAATGATGTGCCGCTGGCTGTTCGATAAGAATCACTGTTGGCATTCACACCCCACGTTGAAACTCCTCGAGCGCATACCTCTGGTTTGATACGCCCATCATATGTAGGCCCATGGGAACTAAAAGATGCAATTTCACCTTCACTATTTACTGCACCAACAGAAATCACTGAATCAGCATCGGCCGGTGCTGATATATAGTAATACAGAGTATCGCATGGATTGGGTGGCGGTTCAGCAGTGCCCCAATTTCCTGCTGATGTAACACACAGCATTCCCAGGGATATGGCAATATCTACAGCAATGGTGGTTACGCCTGTATTGCCATCCATATCACAATAAGAATACCAGTCCAAATATCCCAGGGAAGAGGACATAACATCGGCGCCCAATTGTTCTCCCCATTCCAACGCAGCTACATAATTGTCTTCTTCTACTTGGCTTTCATTAGGAACATCTTCTGTTTTTGCTAATAAAAATTCTGAATCAAAAGCCGGACCAATTAAATTTCCCGGATCATAACCCGCCAAGGTTGAAAAAACCAACGTTCCATGGTTGTGCTGGTTGCTGACATCATTGTTTTCATTTGCAGTATTTCCATCGTCATTAATGAAATCCCATTCATCAATAATTGTTAATGAATCAAAAACAGACCGTTCCGTATTGAAACCCGTATCCAAAATAAGCACACGGACACCCTGGCCTGTATAGCCGGCCTGGTGAGCAGTATGGCAGTTGATCTGTGCAATTTGTTCCCAGGCGTAACCGTAGAACGAGGAGTCAGAAAAGGTTGTTTTCCTTAATAAGGGCTCATCGTTCAACCCAAGTTTTTTTTTCTTATAGACAGCAACAGGTATAATTTTTTTCACAATAGGCAGTGCTGAAATTGCATTTAAAGCACCTTCATCGGCTGTAACAGAAACAGCATTCAGCCACCTGCTCTTGCGGTGTATGATAGCACCCAACTGTTCTAAAGCTGTTATATAATTTTCTGTCACCGGGCGATCATACCATGTATTAGTTATACCCATCTTTTGCCGGCGCTCAATTGTTTTATCATCTAGCATAATCTTATCCTGACTGAAATTATCTTTATTTGTGAAATAGACCCACATTTTTCCTGCCGCTGCAGTTTCAAAAGATAGACTTAAAATAAGAATGAATAGAAAATTATTTTTCATCAATTCGAAAGAATAATATCGACCATAGCCAGCACATCATCTAAATTTATGATGCCGTCAAAATTCACATCGGCCAGTAACTGTTGATACTCATTCAAACTGCCGGCTGCCAAAATCAGTTCAACAAGTGCTAATACATCAAAGATATCCAATTCCCCATTTTGCATCAGGTCGCCGGGCACATAATTCAAGTAGCCCTGGATAGTAAAATCATCAAAATAAAATCCATCACCGGTTACGCCACCATCTGCAGTAAGAATAAATTGAAAATACACTGATGTTTCATCAGTATATGATGAAAGATCTATAAACTCTTCTACCCAATCTGATGTACCGTCGTAGCCATGATCATCTGTGTCCTGGGTGCCTTGACCTGCTCCCGTTTCAGTATACATTCCTTCCAATGAAGTCCAGTGCATACCATCGGTGGAGATCTCGAAACGGACAAAATCGTAATTGTTCTCAATATCCCATTTAGCTGCATAATTAACAAACGGATTATCCAATCCAGATAGATTGATCGGATTTACCGTAGCAATCGCTGAAGCATCATTATCTGCATAATTACCTTGCGGACTATCAGTAATGGAGTAATCTCCAGAGTAAGAATTGGCTGCAGTTAGGCCCCAGGCATATGTATTCCATTGCGCTAGGTCTTCTTCGGCATCTTCATCAAATATGGACACTGGGGTACCAATCAAAGCTTTGATCGTATCTGTACGCACAAAACTACTATTGTCATTTACAGTAAACAGAAATCCTACTTCAGTACCATCCGGATGATCTCCAGGAGCAACCAGCACAATATGAACTTGGACAGTGTCGCGTTCAGCAAGTTCACCAATATTACTATCATAATCAAGGACATAGCTTACACTATTATAACTTTCAGCATTGATCACCACATCGCCATCGGAATTTTTTAATCCCCTGTTCTG
>Ga0208467_1000034_pt1 | contig 36639 bp, 41 predicted proteins | sample DeeseametaMP2098_FD_184176 | JGI IMG/M metagenome (GOLD analysis project Ga0208467, IMG submission 184176) | Marine microbial communities from the Deep Pacific Ocean - MP2098 (SPAdes) | ecosystem: Environmental > Aquatic > Marine > Oceanic | place: North Pacific Ocean | collected 2011-05-26 | reverse complement strand
CCGTCAACAAATTCATCTACTTGGAAACCAAACACATCCATAGTCATTTGACAGCCAATGAGCTTAACACCTGATTCAATACATATTTCCCGTAGTTCTTCAATCGTGGCTACCCCTTTATTTTTGAATGTTTGTTTCATAAGAGATGTAGCCATTGTTTCAAATCCAGGCATATTCCCCATTAACACGTTTGGCATGGGCCATTCTAAATCCTGAAATCCTTTTGGACCAAATGGCATTTTCATTGGCATGGCAGGATTCGTAGCTGGCGCCACTTTTGCCTTAATATCTTTTTTCAGTAATGTTAATCCATAGAATGTGAAAAAGATTTGAACTTCCATATCCATAGCGGCTGCAGTGGATGCCAATATAAAAGGCGGATAAGCCCAGTCCAAAGTTCCTTGGGACGCAATAAGGGCCATTTTCTTTTGTTCACTCATGATTTACTCCTTTGTAAGTGTTTGGGTAAGATTTAGGATTTTGAAAGGTATATTATGATTTTTTTATGTAAAAAGTATATATACCATCTTCCACATTGTGCGATAACAATTCATTCCCAGTTCTTCGTGTCCATGCATTCATATCGTTTATTGAGCCTGGGTCAGTGGCTACCATTTTTAATACTTGCCCCTCATCCATTGTATCTACTTGTTTTTTTGTTTTTAGGATGGGCAAAGGACAATTCATTCCTTTGCAATCTAATTCCTGATCAAATGCTGTATCATTCATGCTACTTCCTCTTGGTTGCTTGTTGAGCTAAAGTCAAAATCCCATTCCCCTGAATTCAGTTTCTTTTGAACCTCGCTCATACAGTTTAGGATTTTGATAATAAATTTATTTGCCAAAGAATAATAATGTCGAGTTCCTTCTCGACTGTACGCTAAAATGTCTCTTTCATGCATTCTTTTTAAATGTTGGCTTACCGCAGGTTGAACAATATCCAAATATTTTTGAATTTGACCTACAGTTCTTTCACCTTCTTCTAAAAATTTAACTATTTTGATTCTGTCGGGGTGACCGAGTGTTTTAAGAATGCGCGTTGCTGTTTGAATAAATTCAAATTGTAATATATGATATTATATATATAAGTACTATTCAATATATAATATATATTTTTGAACTTTTTTCACTTCAAATTATGCAAATTCTAACATGGTTAAAGCATCAGCATTTATATTAATTGGTGGAAAAAGCACTAGATTTGGCTCACCAAAATGGAAGGCGAAAATCAATGGTAAGTCAGTATTAGACATCGTTTGGGATGCATGTAACTATTTTGAAAATAGGATTATCATTGGTAAAGAAAAACCAGATATATTTGATAGACCATTTATTCAAGATACCTTGAAAATCAATGCTCCAATGAATGGACTCTATACTGCACTTTCCAATACAAAAACAGATTGGATACTACTTCTATCCTGTGATTTACCCTTAATTGATTCGAAAATATTTAAAAAACTTTGGGAATCAAGAAAGGAAAATTGTGACGCTGTAATTCCCATAGCCAATGACAAAATGCAGGTTACATGTGGTTTTTACCATAAACGGATTTGGGGGAAATTGGAATCTGAAATTGAAAAAGGAAATTACAGTATTTTCAAACTGCTATATAATTTAAATTCATCCTTTGTTGATTTTGGGGAGGATGATCGTTTTTTAAATATGAATACCCCAGAAGATCATGAAGCAATTTCTGACCTTTTTATTCATTGAATTATGTACCTACATTGAAATTCAAATTTATAATACTATTTTTCTTCGCCATGTTCCAAGCATGCAATACTGTGTCTTGTAAAGGAGTGAAAAAAGATATCACAACTCCTCTAGTGGAAGAATCAGTTATTAGTATCTCACGTGACAAATATTATAATCAGCTGTATGGATTTTGGTTGGGACAATGTATCGCCAATTGGACAGGATTGGTTACTGAGATGGATAAAATAGGTAATATTGGCGAAATTAAAACAGGAGACTTTTACACTAGAGAGAATTGGGGAAAACCTGATCAACCTAGTATATGGGGACAAGGTATTCCAAGTGATTTATCACCAACAATTGATTTTGTATTTAGAGATCCAAACGAAATTTGGGGAGCAGACGATGATACAGATATAGAATATATGTACCAGCACCTTCTCCTCACAAACGAGACTAGCATTTTAACGCCACAGCAAATTCGGAATGGTTGGATAAAACATATTAAACAAGAAGAGGAAAATTTCCTATGGGTGTCTAATCAAAAAGCATTTGACCTAATGAGCCAAGGGGTTCTTCCTCCTGAAACCGGAAGTCCCAAAAACAACGAGCATTTTGAAATGATCGATGCTCAATTAACTACTGAAATATTTGGATTGTTCTCACCTGCAAGACCCGATGTAGCATTGAGTATGGCTCATCTTCCTATTCAAACTATTGCTCGAGAAGAAGCCGAATATATTGCACAGTTTTATGTTTCAATGCATTCCTTGGCTTCAATTACGGACTCTAACAAAAGCTTGAGTCAGCGATTATATTGGATGGCAAATCAGTCAACAAAATTTGAGCGATTGTCAGATTGTGAGTTTCAAAATAATTTTGGAAAGTGCTCAAAAGAACAGGTTGACCAATCGCCGCTGCAGCTTGTTTATTTTCAATTGATGTGCCATTTGCATATAGTAAATGTTGACCAGCAGCTACAGCTCCACTTGAGACAAGGACAACTTGAATGCCACGATTCCGTATTGATGAAATTTGATTCACAATAGATTGTATTCTGTTGGGGTCAATTTCTCCATTATTTTTACAAAGGCTTGAACTACCAATTTTAACAACGATTCGGTTTAATTCTGGGAGTTGACGTTTCATTATTATTTATTTATCGTTTTAGCAATTTTTAAGTAAGCATCTCGAAATGGGACACCTTTTTTAACCAGCTCATACACCTTTTCAGTTGCAAATAATTCATCAGTCATGGCATCTTTACATTTTTGTTCATTTACTGAAATGTTTTGAAAAAGCAAAATTGCTATTTTTATGCTTTCTGCTGTTATTGAGAATCCACGCATAACTGGTTCTTTTGTGAGTTGGATATCTCTATTATATCCCGATATAAGATTTGCCGTAAGCTGTGTAACTTGAAACTCAAATGAAGAAACCACATGATACTTTGCCCGAAGTAACTCCAGTACATCTGGGTTTTTTTTTTGTGGCATGATTGAACTGCCAGTACAAAATTCGTCTGGTATTTCAACATATCCAAATTCAGACATACTGATTAAAATTAAATCTGATGCTATTTTATTTAGATCTAACATAATTTGAGATAATACATGTAAGACAGAAATTTCAAATTTTCCACGGCTAAATTGGGTATAAACCGAATTATTTTGAACAGAAGAAAACCCTAATTCTTTTGCTGTGAATTCTCGATCAATATTTAAAGGTACTCCATATCCCGCGGCTGTTCCCAGTGGGGATTGGTCTACCAATTTATTGACTGTATCTAATAGTAAAAGATTATCCTTCATTGAATCTAAAAATGCGGTTCCCCACAAATCAAATGAAGATGGCATTGCCCTTTGCATATGAGTATATCCTGGAAACTGAATATTCCCATGATCACTGGTGAAACTAGAAATAGAATATATCAACCCTTCAATTAGCTGATTAATATTATTTATTTGATCTTTGTAGTAAAGCCGAAGTGCAGTTAGAACTTGATCATTCCTTGATCGTGCTGTATGAATTTTTTTACCCACATCACCTAATGAATTTGTAAGAAACATTTCAATGGCTGTATGGCAATCTTCTTGGTCTTGAGTAATTGGAAATTCACCTTTTTTATCAAGGTCTATGATGTGCTTCAATTCTTGAACTAAATACATCGCTTCTGTTTTGGTTAACAAACCCATCTTGCCCAACATTTTTGTGTGAGCAATAGATGCAATGCAATCATAATAAATGAGTTGTTTATCCAAAATAGGGTCGTTTCCTACAGTATATGATTCTATTGTTTTATTTAAATCATATCCTTTATCCCATAGTTTTTTCATGATTTATCCTTCCGCCATCTATAAGGTTTATTTTTATGAAGTACCAAATGATGCGCCTTTAGTCGAATAGCATTTATATTAATAAACCCTTGAGAGTCCACTGCATTAAATCCACCTTCAATATCCATACTTGATAAATCTTGATCATATAAGGATGTGGAAGATTCTCGACCAGCGGGAATAATGTTTCCTTTATATAATGCAAGGCGAACAGTCCCATTTATTGCTTCTTGACTTTTATTAAATGCGGCCATGATAAAATCCATTTCTGGAGAAAACCAAAACCCGTTGTATATCAATTCAGCAAACTTTGGAATGAGCATATCCCTTAGATGCATCACTTCTTTATCCATAGCGATTCCTTCCAAGTCCCGATGCGCTACCCATAAAATTGCACCACCAGGTGTTTCATAAATTCCACGAGATTTGATCCCAATGAACCTATTCTCAACCATGTCTAATTGGCCAATTCCATTTTCACCACCTAACTCATTCAAATAATTAAACAATTCTAAAGGATCTGTTTTTTCGGTACTATCATCCATATTTTTCACACATACTGGAATTCCGTTTTTAAATTCGATTTCAATGAGTGTTTCTGAATCAGGTGCATTTATTAATGTATTTGAAATAGTAAACACATCATCATCTGGACGCTTGGATGGATCTTCAAGAATGCCTGCTTCATGACTAATATGCATAAGGTTCTCATCTTCGCTATAAGGGCGTTTTTTGGATGCAGTAATTTCAATATCATATTTTTTTGCATAATTAATCATGTCAGTTCGACCTTTAAATTCTGCTAAAAATCCAGAATCTTTCCAAGGGGCAATCACTTTAATATTGGGGTTCAACGCATAATACCCTAATTCGAATCGTACTTGGTCATTTCCTTTACCTGTAGACCCATGAGAGACATATTCAGCCCCTTCTAACTTTGCTATTTCAATTTGTTTTTTGGCAAGAATCGGGCGCGCTAATGATGTTCCCAATAAATATTGTCCTTCGTACAATGCATTTCCTTTAAGAGCTGGAAAAATATAATCTGTGACAAATTCTTTGCGTAAATCTTCTGTGTAAACTTTTGACGCACCTGTGACAAAAGCTTTTTTCTCCACGGCTTCAAAATCTTCTTTTTGGCCCACATTACCAACAAAGCAAATGACTTCGTAACCTTGGTTTGCTAACCATTTTAAAATGATGGATGTGTCCAGTCCTCCGCTGTAAGCCAGTACTATTTTTTTATTTTTCATTCGAGTCCTCTATTGATTCGTTTTAATAACACTATAATCGGATGCTCTCTCTAAATACGGCTCATAAAAACTGGTGTATTTGAATGCATCATCTGGTGAAACCATTACAGATACGCCGGAATTTGATTCTCCGTATTTCAATGCTGCATAGGCGATGGCTCCGGTGGATGGCCCTACAAGCAAGCCACCTTTACGGGCCAGCATTATACCAGTTTGAAAGGCATCCTCATCATTCACATCTATAATTTCATCTACTATACTGCTGTCGTGAATGTCGGGAAGATACTCATCTGTTAGCTCGGATATTTTTTTCATTCCCGATAGTTTATGATTGGTTTGTGCAGGTTCCACACCTATTATTCTTACATTGGGATTTCTCTCTTTCAAATATCTGCCAACACCAGTAATGGTTGCGCAGGTACCAAAACCAGCAAAAAAATAATCCACCTTACCGTTAAACTGATTCCAGATTTCCGGGCCGGTTGTTTGGTAATGGGCTTGAACGTTTAATTCGTTTTCGTATTGATTCAAGTAGACGTATTTATCTTTATGCGCCGGACTTTCCGCCAAACCCTTAGCTAATCCCCGAGCACCTTCGTTGGGAAATAAAGGGCATAATTCATCTTCCGCTTCCCACAGTTCAGTAACTCCCAATAATTTGAGCAAGATCTTCTTTTCTTCAGGAATTCCTTCAGGTACAGCCACTTCTACAGATATACCAAGGGCATTCCCTATAGATGCTAAAGCAATAGCGGTGTTTCCAGATGAAGCTTCCAGAATAGATTGCCCCTTTTTGATATTTGACCCCAATATCATTTTCAGGGCTACACGATCTTTGATGGAACCGAAAATATTGAACCTTTCCATTTTTATACCCAATGTATAATTTGGAAAAGGGTTTATTCTATCACTTACAAAAATAACAGGTGTAGGGTTTGATTCACTCCCTATTAAATCTGTAATACTATGAAACACTTTTTTTGTGTTTTGATGTTTATCAATCATGGTTTCCTCAATATTATGTTTATATTAATTTTAATTGTCCCCTTGAAATTGTTCTATAATAACAAGTGGGTCTATCCGTATGGCAGGCATTTATATTTTTCGGGATAACTCGGTATAGCAGAGAATTTTGATCGCAGTTTACACGGACGTCTACCAATTCTAATGTATCCCCCGATGTGGATCCTTTTACCCAAATTTCATTCCGTGACGTGCTCCAGAAAGCTGCCACTTTATTTTTTATTGTATAGTCCAACGCTTTTTGATTTACATAAGCAACTATTAAAACATCTCCGGTTTCTACATTTTGTACAGCCACAGGAATTACATTTTCGTCATTGGATGCAATTTGTTTTAATTTTGAGTAATCTAAATTGAGATTTAGACCTTCTTCTTTTTCTTTCATTGTTTTCCTTTTTTATCGGACTTGAATGTCGTTTTTTGTTAAATATTTTTTTACTATTTGAACGGGAATTATATCTCTATGAAAAACAGAAGCAGCCAAAACTGCATCTGCTTTCCCAATATTAAAGGCATCTTTAAAATGATCCAGACTACCAATGCCACCCGAAGCAATAACCGGAATTGATACCATATCGCTAATCATTCTTGTAATCTCTAAATCAACGCCTGCCTGTGTTCCGTCAGCATCCATACTTGTGAGCAATATTTCACCAACACCACAATCTTCTGCTTCTTTAATCCACTCAATAGCATTTATATCCAACGACCGGCTTCCGCCATGAGAAAAAACATTCCATGAACTTCCAGTTCGTTTTACATCCACGGCTAAAACAATGCACTGGGAGCCAAACCGGTTTGAAGCATCATTGAGCAATTTAGGATTTTTTAATGCGGCAGAATTAATGGATACTTTGTCGGCTCCGGCATTTAATAATTCAGAAATATCTTTAACAGACCGAACACCGCCCCCAACGGTAAATGGTATAAATACTTTTTTGGCGACTTCTTTTACTAAATCAACAACGTTATTTCTGGATTCCAATGTGGCAGTAATATCTAAAAATACCAGTTCATCAGCGCCTTCTTTTGAATATTTTTCAGCCAGTTCTACAGGATTGCCTTCCGATGTTAAATTAACAAAGTTTACACCTTTTACAACTTCACCATCCTTCACATCAAGGCAGGGAATAATTCTTTTTGCTAACATTCGCTTAATTCCTTTAATGTGATTTTTCCGTCATAAATAGCTTTGCCCAAGATGACACCATTAATATTGTTCATTGATAATGATTTAATATTTTGAATATCTGTTATAGACCCAACACCACCAGATGCAATCGTGGGAATCGGAGAATATTCTGCAAATGATTTTAATTGTTCTAGGTTGGGGCCGGACAACATTCCGTCTCTTTGAATATCTGTATAAATTGTTCGCTTGAAACCTTTTTCACCAAGTTGCTTTATTAGATCAATGGCAGACACAGTTGATGTTTCTTCCCAGCCTTCCACAGCAACTAATCCATTTTTCGCATCAATCCCAGCAACCAACTGATTAGGGAACATTGAAACCCATTCATCGATTACAGATCCAAAATTTAATAATTTTGTTCCAAGAATTAAATCTTGAGCACCAGCATTTATAGCAGATGTAAGATGGTCTTCAGTTCGAAGTCCACCACCAAGCTCTATGGTAATTCCACAGGAAGCAATATCTTCAATAGATTTTAAATTTTTTGGTTCGCCATCTTTTGCTCCATCCAAATCCACAACATGAACCAAATCAAATCCTGCGTCTAAAAATTGTTCTGCCGTAGATTTTGGATCAGCATTATAAATAGTTTTTTGTGCATAATCACCTTGGATGAGCCTTACACATTTTCCATCAATTAAGTCGATGGCTGGAATGATTTTAAATTTCTCCAAGAGAAAATCTCCTTAAGATATCTAATCCAAAATCCTGTGATTTTTCAGGATGGAATTGCACACCTATAACATTATTTTTTTGAATAGCTGATGTAAATGATTCACCGTATGTAGTTTGGGCAATGATGTGGGATTCATTTTCTTGTCGACAAGCATACGAGTGAACAAAGTAAGCAAACCCCGATTCAGTAATAATATCATTTTTCGCGATTGGTTCTACTTTATTCCATCCAATATGAATTTTTCGATCACTTTCCAGTAAAGGAGAAACATGTCCCGATATGAGTCCTAATCCTTTTGTAACTCCATTTTCTTCGCTACTGGAAAGAAGAAGCTGCATGCCTAAACAAATTCCTAAAATCGGTTTTCCGTCATTAGCCCAATCTTTGATAAATGAATCAAATTTCAAATCCGATAAAATGTTCATAGCAGGCTCGAATGCACCAACGCCGGGAAGGATTAATCGATCACAGGATGACAATTGATTCTGATCAGCCGTTACCACATTAGGGATATTTAAATGGTCCAATGCATTTTTTACAGATCCAATGTTTCCAATTCCATATTGTATTACACCAATCATAATGTCCCTTTAGTAGATTGGGTTTCAGTTCCTGTGATTGTACAGGCTCGTTTAAGGGCAAGTCCGAGACCTTTGAACATTGTTTCTATAATATGATGAGCGTTCTTCCCGTGAAGCATATGAATATGTTGTGTGATCCGGGCTTCCTGCGCAAACGAATGGAAAAAATGTTCGGTCATTGCTGTTTCATATTCGCCCACTTTTTCAACATTAAATACTGCTTCGAATGTATTATAGGGGCGATTGCATACGTCCACAACAATGCGAGTCAATGCTTCATCTAACGGACAAAATGCGTAAGCAATTCTTGTTATGTTTTTATTTTTTGACCATTCTTTATAAAATGCTTTTCCCAAAGAAAGTGCAACATCTTCAATGGTGTGGTGAGTGTCAATATAAAGATCGCCTTTGCATTTCAGGTTTAAATCCCAATTGCCCCAAAAAGCTAAAGAAGTAAGCATATGGTCAAAAAAACCGATACCGGTTTCTACGTTGATTTTTTTATTCCCCCGGATATTTAGGGAAAGCTGTATGTCTGTTTCTTTTGTTTTACGAGAAACATTTGTCATAATTTGACTCCATATTTCTGAAAATATTCCATGATATCATTCACTCTATAATCATATTCTGGAATACCATTGTTTTTACCAACACAGCAAAATTTTATTTTCATTTCAGATTGATCATTGAAGTTTTTCACCAATAAATAATCATCAATTGAATCACCAAAATAGATCGGAGTTTGGCTATCTAATTCACCAATTATTTGCATCAATTTTTTTGGATTGGGTTTATCCAATTTTGGATTGTCAGAAACTGCAACACGTGGTTCTGGTAAATCCCAACCAAGTATTTGGAAGCCTAATTCCATTTCAGTTTTATTACGACCAGTTACAATTCCGGATAGGGGTAATATGTTTTCGATAACATTTTTTTTTATATAAGGCGTTTCATTTTTCCACATTCCATCAATTTTAATGGATGTTGGTTTAAATCCATAAAGTTGGTCACACGCTGTAATTCCACCATAAGCTTCCATAGCTAATCGTGATACGTTTTGAATCAATGAATCTGTTATTTCAGGAATGGCAGCTTTTAATGAATTAAAACCATTACCCTTATATATTACCAATTCAAGAAAGGATTCAAATGAAGTTGATGGGTAAAATATTATCCAACCTGCACCGGTAATAGCTACGTTCCAGTCATTATTGAATCCTGATATATCTTTCAATGAATTGTAATGGTGTAGTTGGAATTGGGTTGATGCAGTTGCCTTTTCAACTGCATATATAACAGCTAAACTGAAAGATTGGCTCGTATCAATTAATACACCATCTACATCAAATATGTAAGCATCGTAATTCAAGGCATTTCCTTTAGAATTCGTATGAGAGTATTATTTTCACTATGCGTACCAACTGTAATTCGATTATACTGTTCAAGTCCTTTATACGATGATACGTTCCGAATGAGAATACCATTATTGGCGCAATAGTTGAATATGTTTTCGGGTGTGTATTTGGATGAAACCAGAAAGAAGTTTGAATGGGATTGAATAGCCTTTAAACCAGGAATTGTATTTAGTTCAGAAATGATACGATCTCTTTCAGTACATATCTTTTGTGCTCGAGTTTGAACTTCTACTGAATGATCTAAAAGTGCATTTAATGCTATAATTGATGGCACATCTACATTAAAGGGTAGAAGGCATTTTTGGATTTCAGACGCTAACTCATTGTGCATTAATCCATAGCCAATTCTGAACCCAGCCATAGCAAACGCCTTTGAAAAAGTCCGCGTGACAATTAGGTTTGTAAAGGATAACAATAACCTAACAGCAGTAACATTTGAAAAGTCTACATAAGCTTCATCAACAACAACTAATCCGGAAGTTTGTTTGGCTACTTTTTCAATAACACTTAATGGAAGTAATGAACCAGTTGGAGAATTTGGATTACAAATAATCGTCAATTTTGCATTTCTTGATTTAGATATTAGATCTGATGGATCTACTTCAAAATTAGAATCCAGTTTTGATTCAATAAATATTGCACCCTTTTGTTTAGCCAGTATTTTATAAACTGCAAAAGTTGGTGACAGGGAAACCACCGTATCCTTTGAACGGATACTCGCTGTAAATACGGCCTGCAAAATTTCATTGGATCCCTTACCAATGACTACACCATTTTTATCAATATGATTTATTTCACCAATTTTCTTTTTTAATTCCATTGGAATTAAGTTAGGATATCTATTCCAATCACTAGCTAGTATCGATTTGCTAATACTCTCCTTAATGTCAATCGGCCAATCCCAAGGAGATTCGTTTTGGTTTAACTTAATTTGATAAGAGGTAGTTTTTACCTTATAGGGTGGCTGGTTAAGCACATCTTTTTGAATCCAATATTTTAACATCAATCATCCCCTTCACGAAGACGTACGGAAAGGGCATGACCCATTAATCCTTCAGTTTCCGCCAACGAACTAATCGCTTGAATACTTTTTTGATTTGTACTGGCTTTGGTCACTGAAAATGGAACAAGAAAATCTAATACATTTAATAATCCGCGATAATGAGCTGCTCCAGATGTAGGTAAAGTATGATTTGGTCCAGCCCAATAATCTCCCCAAGCGACTGGCGTTTCATTTCCAAGAAAAATTGCACCGGCTATACATTTGTATTGGAGTGATTCCATGTTCTTTGTTTGGATCGAAAGATGCTCTGGCGCAATATGATTTGATATTTCAATACACTCGTCAATGGAATTGGTTAAAAATGCAAAACCATTATTTAGAAATGATTCAGTTGCTATATCTTTTGTATTCAATGATTTTAGCAAACGAATAATTTCATCCTTCGTATTGTCGATAGTACTTTTTTGAGTGCATAATAATAATGTAAATGCATCCTTATCATGTTCAGCTTGTGAAAGGAGGTCACCTGCAATGAACGTAGGATTAGCAGATTCATCGGCAATAATCACAAGTTCAGTTGGCCCCGCTACCATATCAATACCAACACGATTTGAAACATATTGTTTAGCAGTTGCAACATACCGATTTCCTGGACCAACTATTTTATTCACTTTTGGGATTGTTTCCGTACCTAAGGCCATGGCAGCAATAGCTTGGGCGCCCCCAACTTGAAAAATATCTTTAATCTCAAGATATTGGCAAACTGATAAGATATAAGGATCGATTTTTCCATCGGATTGTGGTGGGGTGCATATTATGATTTGATCAACTCCAGCAACTTGCGCTGGTATTACATTCATTAATACGGTAGACAGCAATGGATAATTACCGCTTGGTATATATATACCCACCTTTTTGATCGGGCGCCATTTAAAGGAGACTTCGGTGCCATCTTCTTGTTGATGGTCAAATTCCTTTGGCATTTGTTTCTGATGAAATGCTTTAATATTCTCCGAAGCCTGATTAATTGTTTTTATAATACCAGTATCTTCCAATTTAAAGGCAGATTTATTGGCTTTTATATCATCAAGCAATACGCGATCAAACTGCTGTGTATAGTCCAATATCGCTTTATCTCCTCGGCCACGAACAGATAAAATTATTTCTTCCACTAGTTGTAAATCTTTCACAGACAATTCCTGTTGAATCGAAATTGTGTTTAATAAATCAGATTTATTGTGAAATATGTTGAACATTAAATAATCACTTTATTTAATGGGTATTCGATTATATCAGTTGCACCATTTTCAATCAGAAGTGGAATAAAATCTCTTACGATTTTTTCTTCAACAATTATTTCTACGGCTGACCCAGATCCATTTGTAAGTTGGCTTATAGTTGGTTTTTTCATAGCAGGGAGGACAGATACAAGCGATTCCAATTGATCCGTACTTACATTCATTTTGAGTCCGACGCGAGCAGTCGCATTTATACTGCTTTGTAGTAACATTGCAATATTATCTATTTTTTTCTTTTTCCATGGATCTTTATAGGCAGTCTTATTTGCTACTAATCGTGTGCTTGATTCCATGATAGTGTCAGCAATACGAAGGTTATTTGCTTTTAGTGACGAACCCGTTTCAGTTACTTCTACAATAGCATCTACAAGTATTCCAGGTTTTACCTCAGTTGCTCCCCAAGAAAATTCTACATGTGCATCAACATTATTTTCCTTCAAATATTTTTTTGTTATATTTACAACTTCAGTGCTAATTCGCTTACCTTCCAAATCTTTTACAGATTGAATATTACTATTGTTTGGAACAGCCAATACCCAACGTACAGGACGCATATAGGATTTTGCATAAATGAGTTCACAAACTTCAACCACATTTGAATTATTTTCTTCTATCCAATCTTTTCCAGTAATTCCCATGTCGAAAATTCCTTGTTCCACATAAACGGACATTTCTTGAGCTCGGATAAGCCAAGCTTCCAATTCATTATCGTCACAATATGGTTTATACGCTCGGCTCGATAAGTTAAAATTCCATCCAGCTTTTTTTAAGAGTTTAAGCGTTGTTTCTTGGAGGCTTCCTTTTGGAAGTCCCACTTTTAAATTATTTTTCATTGTATTCCTTTATGGTAAAAAAAAAGCCCCCCGGATGTCCGGAGGGCTTTTATATTTTTGAAATTTTATTAAAAAACTATGTAGCTCGGCCAGACCTTCCTTTTAATGTAAAGGGTTGATGATGGTGGTTATGGCGTCGTCGCATGTTCATAATTCAGTAGTGAAAGTATAAACTATTTATTATAGGTATCAATTAATTAATCTGTTTTATTTAAATTTATTAGCAACTTCAAGGCTTTGAGGTAACCTGTTTTTCTTAATCCTAATATTTGCCTAACACATACATCCTTGATAACGGAAATTTGTCTAAAATTCTCTCGATTATTTATATCACTTAAATGTACTTCTATTGTAGGGATTGCTGCAGAAGAAATAGCATCTCGAATTGCATAGGAATAATGGGTGTATGCTCCCGGGTTAATCACAATTCCGTCTACATGATTAATTGCTTTATGAATTATATCTATGATTTCACCTTCATGATTTGATTGAAACCATTCAATTTGATGGTCATTGTTTTCTAATGAATCTTTGACCCAGGATTCAATTTATATCAGATACCAAGTCAATCAAAAAGATGGATATGATATTACCTCAAAAAAATTATATTGCAATGGCTGTTTCGCTGCGGGTATTAACTTTGCAGCAAGTTTGGTAAGTTTATTTTACGGAGAAGGAGACTTGCAGAAAACCATAAAAATTGGATCATTAACTGGATGGGATTCGGATAATCCAACTGCTACTTGGGGCGGATTGATTGGTTTTATGATAAGTAAAGATGGTGTTGAAAAAACTTTCAATCGAAGATTCTCGAATCAATTTAATATACACAAAACTAGAAAAAAATTTCCTAATAACGGTATCGACTCCTTTGAAAATATGGCTAAAAATGGATTAACCATAACAGATAGAGTTGTTAAAGAAGAATTAGGTGGAACAATAGATCTAGAAAAAAATATATGGATTATCCCATTGATAAAATGGGATGACAATTGAAGCAATCTATAATTTAGTAAGGATCTAATAATGAAATATTTTAAACTAATATTAATCTGTGCATTTTTAGTTGTATCAAACAGTTATGCTCAAACTAAAATTATGACATACAATATTAGATACAGCACACCAAATGATGGCGAGAATTACTGGGAATTGAGGAAGGATGAAATCATAGAATTACTAGAATATTATAATCCAGACTTTATTGGGATACAAGAAGCTATGCCCAGTCAGTTAAATTTCATTGCTAAGAATCTTGATGCTTACAATTATAGTTGGTCACGGAAGAGATGGTTTAAATACTGGTAGTGAAGGTATTCCTATTTTTTACAACAGAACAAAATATGAATTAGTAGAAGAAAAAGTGTTTTGGCTGTCGGAGACTCCTGAAAAAGTATCAAGAGGTTGGGATGCTGCTCTGAATAGAATTGTTGTACATGGGGTATTCAGAAATATAATAACAAATCAGACTATTGACATAGTCAACACCCACTTTGACCATAAAGGTGAAATTTCACGTCTTAAGTCAGCAGAATTATTGATAGATTATTTAAGAAAAAATAATTTGACGGATAAGAGAATTGTGTTAATGGGTGATTTTAATTGTCTTCCTACGGAATCACCGATTAAATTACTTGAAAGCGAACTTAAGAGTAGTTACAGAATAAAAGGTTTTCCAGTGTATGGTCCCTTTGGTACGTTCAATGGGTTCGATACTATTGAAACTGTCACAAAAAAAATAGATTACATATTTACAAAGAATATAACTATCAAAAAATATAGATGCATTGATGACAGGAGAAAGAATAATCTTTACTTATCAGACCATTTCCCAATAATGATCGAGATATGAAATACTACTGCCAACAAGAGCTAAAATGCATGCCCAAACAACCTAACCGTTGCACGACATTTTAGCCAGATCGTTAATTATCTAATTTTTCAATCCTTCTTTGATGTCGCCCACCAGAAAACGGCTCATTCAACCACATTTCAATCACATCATAGATCTCTGCTTCGGACATAAAACGCGCTCCCAAAGACAGAATATTGGCATTGTTGTGTTCTCGTGAGAGTTTCACAATTTCTCCCGGACCATTATAAAACACAGCCGCACGGACTCCTTTTATTCTGTTGGCCGCCATGGCTTCTCCCTGCCCCGATCCCCCTAAAATAATACCTCTACTTTCGGGATCAGCTGCCACTGCTTGGGCACATGGAAAAATAAAGTCCGGATAATCATCCAAGGCATCATACTCGTGAGCGCCATGATCGGTTACATCATGACCTTTATCTATCAAATATTCCCGAATACTGTTTTTGAGTTCCAACCCGGCATGGTCAGTAGCTACATGAATTTTCATAATAATGTACTCAAATGTTCGCGTATTTTAAGTTCAACTTTCTCAGGAGTAAAACCAAATTCTTCTGCCAGAACCTTGTTGGGAGCCGAAGCGCCGAAATGATCAATTCCGATTGTTAAGCCTGCTGGCCCAACAAACCTCTCCCACCCAAGGGTTATACCGGCTTCAATGGATATTTTCATACATCCGCGAGGTGGTATAACTGTATTTCTATATTCTTGAGATTGCTCCATAAATAATTTCCAGCATGGTAAGCTAACAACTCTAATTTTTTTATCATTCATTTTTTTTGCAACATCTTGCGCCAGAGAGACCTCAGAGCCAGTTGCAATCAAAACAAGTTCAGGATCACCATCGCAATCTTGATAAATATATCCTCCCTTTTCAACCCCGTCTTTTATTTCTGCTATAGTTTTGCCTGAAACAGGAACACCTTGCCTTGTTAAAAGTAATGCTGATTGGGATGTATTCAACCGTATTGCCTTTTCAAAACAAGCTGATGTTTCTTTGGCATCAGCCGGTCGAAAAACATAGAAATTTGGTATAGTTCGTAATGCCATTGCATGTTCAATTGGTTGGTGTGTAGGTCCGTCTTCACCAACAAAAAATGAATCATGTGTAAATTCATGAATCGCTCGCACATTTTGTAATGCTCCTAAACGCAATGCAGGGCGTGAATAATCTGCGAAGACTAAAAATGTTCCTCCAAAAGGTATAACACCGCCGTGAAGGCTCATGCCGTTCATCAATGCAGCCATAGGAAATTCCCGTACACCAAAAGCAAAATTCCTACCCTTTGCATTATCAGGTAAAAAATCTCCATAAGTTTTTGCGAAATTTCCAGTATAATTAGATGGTTCAAGATCTGCTGATCCCCCTACCAGTTGGGGTAATTGTTCAGCAAATAAGTCTAAAGTAGCACCAAATGCTTTTCGTGTAGCTAGTGACGTTCCTTCTTCGAAATCAGGAAATTGTAACTCTGGTAGTTCATTTTCAACCACCATTTCCCAAGTCCTTTTGAATTCATCATTTTTTTGCATTTCATTTAAAGTAGATTTCCAATCTGATGCAGTATTTCTTAATTTTTCAAAACGATTCTGAAAATGAGCAATACATTGGTCCGGTACATGGAATGATTCATTGGACATTTGTAATTTTTCTTTTGTAGCTGAAATTTCTTCATGTGGTAAAGGTGCGCCGTGTGTTTCGTGGTCACCTTCCATTGTTGCTGTACCGTGCGCCATAACTGTTTTGCCAATGATTATACTGGGCTGATCAATCACTTGTGCTTTTTCTATAGCATTTCTAATGGCATTATGATCATGGCCATCTATATTTTGCACATGCCAATTCAGTCCATCAAAAACTGTAGCAACATTTGTAGAGTCAGATCTGCCGGTTTTTCCCGAAATCTGCGCATCATTGGAATCATAAAACATAATCAGTTTAGACAGACCCCAATGCCCCGCCAAAGCAGCAGCACCTAGGGCAACAGGTTCTTGTAAATCACCATCACCGCATAATACATAAGTAAAATGACGTAATAAATCTTCAGCATTTTCATTTTGTTTTTTAAATAATTCACAAACAACAACTTCAGCAACCGCCATTCCAGCACCCATGCAAACACCTTGACCTAGTGGCCCTGTAGTTGCCTCAACTCCTTTTATTTCAACTTCAGGATGCCCGGGAGTTTTACTTCCCAATTGACGAAAATTTTTAATTTCATCCATAGGCATCCAGCCAATAAAATGGAGTAATGCATATAGCAGCATGGATTCATGACCTGCGGATAACACAAAACGATCACGATTAAACCATTGATCATCGTCCGGATCAAGATTCAAATACTCTTTAAAAAGGATATAAGCAAAATCAGATGAAGATAATGCACCTCCGGGATGTCCTGAATTGGCATTTCTAACTCCATCTACAACCAACATTTTTATTACATTTAGTGTATATTGATCCTTCTCTTCTGGAGTCCAGGATTCAAAAGAATCCAATTCTGTATACGATTTCATAAGTTTTCTAATGAATAAAATGATTTCATTACCTGTATCGGATCATCTGCTTTAAATACTTCCGAACCAGCCACTAATATATCTGCACCTGCATCAATTACTTCTTTGGCATTATGTAGTTTGATCCCACCATCTACTTCAATTTGCACTTTGTTCTGCAGACCTTTTTCTATCAGCAATTGTTTAATTTCAGCCACACGTTCAGTAGAACCATCAATATATCCTTGGCCGCCAAATCCAGGTTCAACACTCATGACCAATACAAGGTTAATCTTATCTAAAAATGGTTCAATATCTGAAACAGGTGTTTTTGGTTTTAAGGATAAACCCACATCCTTTCCTGTAGATTTAATGAGGTCAATAACTTCTTTTGGTTTATCCGTTGCTTCGATATGAAAAGTTATACCATCGGCCCCTGCTTTGGCAAATGGTTCAACAAGTTTTTCCGGATGTATGACCATCATATGGACATCCATATATTTCACCGTTAGGGGCCGCAATGATTTTACTATAGGAGGACCAATGGTGAGGTTGGGAACAAACTGGTTATCCATTACATCCACATGGATATAATGTGCGCCACCCTCATCGCAGAGTTGCAATGCATTTCCGAGATTTGAAAAATCAGCTGATAAAATAGACGGGGCTAATATCACCGAACACCCTTTTGTTCACAGATTAAAATAGTTTTTTGTCTTTTTAATTTGTCCACGAATATTATTACCTAAATGTTTCTTTTATTAATTTAAATATACTTAAAATTTATTCAATCTACTTTGGGAAGACACCTTATATTTCTAATAATAATAAAAGTAATTCCCTATGAATATACCTAAAAGACCAAAAAATATATCAGCTGTAATTTTTGATTTAGATGGTACCTTGCTTGATACACTTTATGATATAGCAGTATCAATGAATACTGTTTTGGAGCGAAATGGTTTTGCAACACATCCCATAGAAAAATATCGAATATTCATAGGGCAAGGAATAGCAAAACTGGCAAAACGAGCTATAGCACACCAGAATAAATCAAGTGTTACAGTTGAAGATATTGTACAGGAACTATATATTGAATATGAACAAAGAATGGGTGATTCTACAAAGTTTTACGATGGCATCCCTCAATTACTAGATGATATTACCAGTCATAACCTGCCCATGGCTATTCTTTCTAATAAAAGAGATTTTTTGACCCAAAAACTGGTAGCTGAATTTTTAGGTAAATGGCCATTCAAATTTATCAGTGGAGCTAGGCAAGGTTTTGCTAAAAAACCTGACCCAACACTTGCAATTCACATAGCAGAAAAATTAGGTATTCCCAATGAAGAATGCATTTTTATCGGAGACACTCCAGCAGATATGCAAACTGCACTCAAAGCAGGTATGTTTCCTATTGGAGTATTATGGGGCTTTAGAAACAAAAAAATATTATCAGAAGCCGGGGCTAAACTACTTTGTGAATCCCCGAGAGAAATTTATAATTTTATAATTGATTATTAATTGGCCTATATATTTTCCATTCCAGTTGGCAGAATATCAATGCCATCCCAGTCTGGTTGCTGGTGAGAGGCATGATTACTTAACTCAAATTTCATTTTAATCTCCCATGGCAATTGCTAATTGTTTATGAACGTCATCAAAATTTTCTTCTGTTACAAACATGGGTTCCTGATAACGAATAGTTATTGTAGAAAAGAAAAAGGGAACTCTTTTTTTATCCCAATTCCAGAATAAAGGAAAAGACAATGAACTGTCACATTGTACAGGTATAACCGGGACGCCGGACTGCATACACATATGTAAAACACCCTTTTTCACTTCTTTAAAAGGACCAGCCGGTCCATCTGGAGTAATGCAGCAGCAGTAGCCATTTTTAATCTCTGCCACAATTTTATCGGCAGCTTCTCTGCCGCCGTGCCCCGTAGAGCCAATCACCACTTTACAACCGTGCCAGCGTAACGCTAAAATAATTTTATACATAAACCATAAGGGATGGCTGAATTGGACATGGTTGGTTACATTCTGCAAGCCCAGCCAGTACATAGACCCCCTATAATGCCAAATTGCTTCTATCCGAGATGGATGCAGATCAATGAATTCCTGTCCTTCAATGATTATTGTACATGTTTTCTGGATTATCCACCGGTAAAAAACAATCAACCATAATCCCAGATAAGTTGAGATATAATAAAAAGGTTTAAACCATAGAGGAATATTATCTATCTGGTATTTTATTTTTAGCACGTTTACAAATGTAAATTATGTTTTTTGTATTTTGGTTGCATCATAACCCAAACCTTCCCCCATCAATAGGGAAATCTGAACCATTGATATAACCGGCTGCATCTGATGATAAAAATGCTACAATTGATGCAATTTCTTCCGGTTCACCGATCCTGCGCATTGATATTTTCTTGGAAGTTGATTCTACCATTTCTTCATAGCTGATTCCTGCATTTTCAGCCCATTTTTCAAGGAGTTCTTTTAACCGTTCAGTGTTAGTATAACCGGGGAGAACATTATTAACGGTAATGCCATCAGATCCCAGTTCCAACGCCAGTGTTTTTGCCCATTGCGCCACAGCACCACGGATGGTATTGGAAACTCCCAAACCAGGGATAACCTGACGAACGGATGTGGAAACAATATTAATAATACGGCCGTACCCCAATTTCTTCATTCCCGGAACGACAGATTGGGAGAGATAATGATTGGATATGAGATGGCGTCGAAATGCAACTTCAAATTCTTCTGCTTCCGCTTCAATAAGAGGTCCGCCGTGGGGACCGCCGGTATTATTCATTAAAATATGGACGGAGCCCGTTTCAGCTAAATGATCGGCAGTTTTTTGTTTTAAATCATCCGGATTATCAAAGTCCGCGCATATATAACTATGCCCACCACCAGCCAAATTGCTCATAACAGATGTGATTTTTTCTTCATTACGAGCGGCCAGGATTATGTGCGCTCCACGTTCAGCCATAAGTATTGCACAGGCTCTGCCAATACCATCTGTGCTACCGCAAATCAGGGCTCGTTTTCCTTCAAGACTTAATTTCATTATATTATCCAAAATTGCATTTAATTATTTTCCCTTTATGGCTTTTCAAACATGAGTGAGCTTTATTTATCAATAACTGGAAATTATAACACTTTTGGTTATGGGTAACTGGTAGATTTGTAAACAAAAGTCTTTAACTTCCCAGCTAATTATTTAAAGGAAAATCAATGTCAGATCAAAAGAAAGATCGCTTTTATTTTGATAAAAAATTTGTCGGAAGTCCGGACGGACGTGTTTTAAGAATACTCGCTGAATACTTTGGTCCGCTCCAGCGTTTCCGACGAAATAAGATTGCCGACACCATCGTGTTTTTTGGATCGGCACGAATAAAATCACAAGAAGACACTCAAAATGCACTAAAAATCGCACCGAAAAATATGTCCAAAAAAGAGAAAAGCCTACTCAAGCGAGATGTAGACATGAGCCGCTATTATGAAGATGCACGCACGTTGGCGTTTAAACTCACAAAATGGAGCATGAGGCTAAAAGAAAAGAAAAAACGATTTATCATTACCTCTGGCGGTGGACCGGGTATCATGGAAGCTGCGAATCGTGGCGCGTCTGAAGCGAAAGGACTTGCTGTGGGATTAAATATTACACTTCCATTTGAAGCATCAGGTAATAAATGGATTTCCAAAGATTTAAGCCTTTATTTCCATTATTTCTTTATGCGCAAATTCTGGTTTCTTTACCTGGCAAAAGCACTTGTAGTTTTCCCCGGCGGTTTCGGTACATTAGATGAACTCATGGAATTATTAACACTGATACAGACGAAAAAAATCAGAAAGAAAGTCCCTGTCGTGATTTATGACAGCAAATTCTGGAAAAAGGTTGTGGATTTTGATTATTTATTGGAAATGGGAACCATTTCTGAAGATGATATGGATTTATTCTTTTTTGCAGATACCATTGATGATGCCTATAAATTCCTGACTAAAGAAATTGTAAAGGTACACCTACAGGGAAAGAATTTTTAAAATAGTTTTTCTAAAGATAAACATAAATCTATTCTCCTTTTAAAATGCATTTTGAAACATGTAATTTAGTCTCAACCAAAAAGGATAAAACTATGGTTAAACGCTTATTATTATTCATTCTTATACTGTCATATATATTAGCAGATGAAATCGAACTCGGGAAAAAACTAGAGCTTAATTCCACAACAAAAGTATCTACAATCCTGGATAATCCGGAAAAATATTTAGATAAACCGGTACAAGTCAGCGGTACAGTAGTAGATGTCTGTTCCCATCGCGGCTGCTGGATAGATGTCTCCAGTGATCGTCCCTATGAAACCATAACAGTAAAAGTAGATGATGGTGTAATTGTATTTCCTATTACTGCAAAAGGAAAAAATGTTGTGGCGGAAGGTAAATTTGAAAAATTATCATTAACCGACGAACAAGCACTGCGCTTCAAAAAACATGAAGCTGAAGAAAAGGGCGAAGAATTTGATGAAAAAAATTATAAGCTTACTGAAGAAGATAAAACCATTTACCGTCTTCGCGGGCTTGGGGCTGTTATACAGTAAAAAATGAAGTGGCGGAAATGGAATAATATTTTCCACCGTGATTTGGGGTACCTTGCCGTTGGGTTGACCATCATTTATTCGGTATCAGGCATCGCGGTGAATCATGTTGCTGACTGGAACCCCAGTTACAAAATAGATAATCACACTTTTCAAATTGATGTTTCATCTCTGCAAGTTCCGCCTTCTGATTCTGACGTAAATAAAATAATGTCTTTGTCTGGTATATCCGGTGAGATTCAATCCACATTCATGCCAGGACCAGATCATATACGAATTTTCCTGGAAAACCAGACCTTAGATGTAAATCTGAAAACGGGCAATGCAGAATTAGAAACAATAAATAAGCGGGCTTTTCTCCAGGAATTCAATGCCATGCACCTAAATCACCCCAAAAAATTATGGACATGGATGGCTGATATTTATGCCGCTGTTTTGATCATCCTGGCTGTAACGGGCTTGTTTGTTCTGAAAGGTAAAAAAGGTATCACAGGACGGGGGGCTTGGCTGACAGGACTAGGAATTTTAATACCGCTGATATTTTATTTCATTTATTTCTAATAAAACTACTCTGTCAATTCTGCGAATTTAAATAGAACAATACCCTCGCTGTATTCATCAAAATGGAATTTGAATACCTGAAGGGGTGGCATAGAACTAAAGTATTATTTCTATCAACAATTGCTTGGTGATTTTCTACAGATCTTTGATCAGCAGATCGTACAGGAGGATAATCGACATCAAGTAAAAAGACAGATACATTAAAATACCAGATAGGATCGTCAAATACGCAAAAGACGGATGACAATACCGGATACCCCAGATGGAACAAAAGGTAACTAATGTAGCAATGAGTGGCTCTATCATGATCACTGTTTTCCACTTTCCAGTGACCATAAAATTAAAATGGAACAAGGCACCCAATAATACAAAAATAATAGCAAAGGATATGATATGGGTGTGGGTCATCAGCAGCATGGCTTCTAGCGATTTTGGATATTTTTCGGGAATATCAAATTCATCCGTGTCAGAACCGGCATAATGTTCAACGGTTCCTTGGGGGTTAATTTCCGTTGTTGTGCATACATATACCAAACCAACGGACACACCGATTGACAGCACCAACAAAAATGCGGAAAGAAACCAGCGAAGTCCCCTATCCAGTTTATGCAATTGAATTTCAGTCATGGATTATTAATTCATCCTTAATGACATTTAACAATAAGGTCAATTTATGAATTCCCCTGGTTACAGAATTGACTGATATCGTTGCACCACTGATGGCATCGATCTCATCATAAGATGAAGATCTATTCTTATTTAAAAACTGATTAAGCCAAGATCGCCTGCCTACTTCTCCGCCTATAGGCTCACGATATTTCACCACTGCTGAATGGACCACACTACCATCTGTGTTGTAGAGCACGATAAATGTGATAGGCATGGATTTTCCTTTTACATTGTCCAATAAGGCATAGCCTACAATGCTGTCTCCTGCAGAAATCACCCATGTATATACAAATGATGAATAAAAGCGCTGTTTAACTTCCCGCTCGATGGGTGTTTTTATTTCCGGAGTAAGATCGTATTTGATAAAAGAAAGTTTGGTATCAGCACTGAAGTGCTGATTGAGCAAGGCTTCGGCATCGTCCCTGATGCCGGCAAAAACCAGTGCTGGTATTAAAACAGCGAAGGCTGCAGCGGGCCGCCACAGCCTTCTTTTGTACAACTGACTTAGGAAATTAGAAATTGTAACCGACACCAATATTAATCTGTGTTTTTGCATCATCATCAGTTGCTTTTTTATGTGTTCCGTAATCGGCTTTAAACGCGATCTGGGGATGGGGCCAATATGAAAGACCGAATCGTTGGATCGAGTAGTCGACTGAATCATCATCATTGCCACGGTTATAGTTGCTCATGCGGAACCAGGGCATCAGTTTACCTTTCAATCCGATCATCGAAGCAACGTTGTATCCGAGGTCAGCATAATAACCGCCGCTAGACTCATAACCCAATGGATTGTGCTCATAGGAGATCTGTCCGTATTCCAACACTGCATAGATGTTATTAGCGTCATATTTTGCATGGAACTCAATGAGTTTTACTCCAACCGATGCCGTATCTGCTTCATTGACAATATTGTTTCCATCTTCATCTGTTGTAAAGTAAGCAGACGTGGGTGCATTATTCATAGTAAAAGAACCACCCACTCGCAGATCGGAAATACCCGTATAATATGCACTCAAGTTCTTTACCATATCGTATGCAGTGGATTTATACCCCTTTGCGCGACCGCTGCGGATCCCTTTACCTATCTCATCGCCATCGAGGTCTTCTATTAGTGCAAAGCGCCAGTTTATCCCGGCGACCTTGCCATACACAGCAGCACCGTTACCGAACCATGTGGTAGGAATAACATATTTATTGTATTCCGGCCGTTCTACACTGACAAATAAGGGTGGTTCATGGTATTCATTTATGAGCCCGACCGAAGGAAGGATCACACCAGCCTGGAAACCAAAACTATCTGTATGATAATTCACGTATGCTTGTTCCAGTTCCAGTTCCCCATCGCCGTCTTGGACAAAATTATGTTCCAGTTCTACTTCTGATTTAAAGGACCATTCTTCCGAAAACGCATATCCATAGTAAATGATAAAGCGATGGAAATCAAGTTTTGCTGATGCGACATTTTCACCAGATTGACTTCGGTTATAATGGAGTTCGCCATATCCTCCTATGGAACTTACTGGCACAAAATAATCATCTTGCGCTATGAGTCCAGCTATACATAAAACTCCAACTATGGTTTTTTTCATTATTATATTTCCTTTTATGATTTAGTTTATTAATGATAATGAGAATAAGTCTCAATAACAATATATAAGTAAAAACTGTCGCGATGCAAACACTTTTTACATTTTAATTTGGAAAATACAAGAAAGATTCTTAATATAGACTGACCGGTCGGTTTAGTTTATGAGTGAATCATTACAAATCCAGCGAAAAGAACAAATTTTAAACGCAGCCCTCAAGGTTCTTGTCCAAAGCGGCTACGATCATTCTCGCATGGATGATGTAGTCAAATCATCCAAATTAAGCAAGGGAGCAATTTACTGGTATTACAAATCCAAAAAAGAGATGTACTTGGATTTGGTAAATTTTTGGGTAAACCACTATAGCGTTACCTTGAACCACATTGTGGAAGAAGACGCTTCCCCCTCCCGCCAGTTGAAAGATTTGTTTCAATATTTTATTGACCAATATGAATCAGATCCCCAACCATTTATCGCACTTACGGAATTTTGGTCTATGGCCCAAAAAGATAAAGATTTCAGAAAAAAGATGCAAAAAGTGTATACACATTTTCTGGAATTAATTGAAGAAATTATAAGAAGGGGCGTTCAATATGGTGAATTCAAAAAATTGGACGTGCGCATGACGGCCCTTTCAATTATGGTCAATATTGAATCAATAAATTGGTTTACCCTGTTTGAAGTACACGGTGTAAGTGCTAAAGAATACATACACACTATTACTGACTTCATTTTAGCAGGTATAATGAAAAAACATTAGGAGAAAATCATGACAGTTACGAAATCAACATATAAAACTGGCGGTAGCTTTATTGTAAACCCCATTACTGAAGCTACCGTTTTTTCCAGGGAAGATTTCACAGAAGAACACAGTGAAATTTATGAAATGGTGAAAGAATTTGATAAAGAACGTATACTGGCCCAAAAAGAAGAAATTGAAAAATTCGACAAGGATCTTTCCCTTTCATTAATCAAGGAAATGGGTGAATTAGGCCTGTTAGGAATTGATGTTCCCGAAGAATATGGTGGAATGGACTTGGACAAGGTAACAACAGCAATCGTAGCGGAAGCCTTAACATTCAGCCCATCGTTTTCTGTAACATGGTCTGTGCAAACAGGAATAGGCTCTTTACCCATTGTCTGGTTTGGCACACCGGAGCAAAAGGAAAAATATTTACCCAAAATTGTAACCGGTGAAGTTATTTGCGCTTACGGTTTAACAGAACCTTCTGCAGGTTCAGATGCCCTTTCCGGGAAAACAACCGCAATTCTTTCTGACGATGGAAAACACTATATATTAAATGGTGAAAAGATATTTATCACCAATGGCGGATGGGCGGACGTTTTTATTGTTTTTGCCCAAGTTGACGGCAGCAAATTCAGTGCTTTTATTGTTGACCGGGACACAGAAGGCTTTACCATTGGAGCGGAAGAAAAGAAAATGGGCATGAAAGGATCCTCCACTACATCCCTTATTTTTCAAAATGCAAAAGTTCCTGTTGAAAATCTTCTATATAATGTAGGTAAAGGAGCAACAATAGCCTTTAATGTACTGAATATAGGCAGGTTTAAATTGGGTGCTGCCGGGGTGGGCGGATCTAAAAATGGAATTGAAGCAGCAGCCCAGTATGCCATGGAAAGGCGTGCATTCGGCAAACCAATTGCCCAATTTGATGCAATCATTAAAAAAATAGCCGATATGACAGTGCGCACTTTTGCGGCAGACAGCATGGTTTACAGAACCATTGGCCTATTACAGAATGAGATTGATGAATTGGATAAGTCGGACCCGAATTATTATATCCATCTTGGAGAGGCAATGGAAAAATATGCCATTGAAACATCCATGGCAAAAGTATACGGCAGTGAGACATGCCACTTTGTTATAAATGAAGGATTACAAATATTTGGCGGGTATGGCTTTTTGGAAGAATATCCTATGGCATCGGCTTACAGGGATGACAGGATAAACCAAATTTGGGAAGGGACCAACGAAATAAATCGCCAAATCATTACCGGTTTTATGATGAAAAAAGCCCTCATGGAAGAATTACCAATCCGGGATGCCATCAGTTCAATAGAGCATTTTATGTCCAACGGTAAACTTGAAGAAAATGAAGGTCCCTTGTCAGCAGAATGTGAGACCATTGAAACAGGAAAACGACTTGCCCTGTATATTTTCAACGAGGCACTCAACAGATTTGGACAGGATCTAAAACACGAACAGCAAATAACGGAAATTTTAGCAGATATTTTCATGGATTTATATACTGCTGAAAGTGCGGTGATTCGGGCTCAAAAAATTATGAACGACGGAAACCTTGATCGAACCGTGAACAGTATAGTAAAAATATTCACGGCAGAAATGGTATTACGCTTATTGAATATGTCACTTACTGCTATGAACGGAATTTACAGTGGGTACACAACACCTAAAGTTATTGATCAATTACGTCATTTTCAGGCGAGGATGCTCCTGCCCACAGATATTATTAACCTGAAGCGTGAAGTTGCGCAACGGATTTACAATCAAAACACTTATCCATTTTAAGAGGTAATCATGAGTATAAAATCAGTCATAATTGATGCAGTTCGATCTCCGATCGGGCTCAAAAATGGCCAGCTAATAGGAATCCGACCTGATGATCTGGCAGCACAAGTAGTAAAAGGCCTTTTGGGAAGAAATGAATCAATAAATCCCACAGATGTGGAAGACGTTGTTGTGGGTTGTGCCTTCCCTGAGGGACCACAAGGCATGATCATCGGTAAATCCGTTGGTGTATTGGCGGGCTTGCCTAAGGAGTCTACAGGAAAAGTAGTGAATAGATTCTGCGGGTCTTCTATGGATGCTGTTCACCAGTTAAGCACTGCAATAGTAAGCGGTGACATTGATGTGGGTATCGCCGTGGGGGTTGAAGATATGTTTTCCGTTCCGATGGGTGGTTTTGCACCTGATTTTCATCCTGAACTTGCTGAACAGGAATTTTATATAGGCATGGGTGAAACAGCAGAAAACCTGGCTAATGACGAAAATATATCCCGGGAAGATCAAGATGAATTTTCAATTAAATCTCATGAAAAAGCATTGCAAGCATACACCGATGGAAAATTCGACAATGAATTAATTCCCATTGATATTTACGGTGAAGCAACCGTAGATAGAGATGAAGGCCCACGGGAACCGGATACAGAAAAAATAAAAAACTTAAATCCTGCATTTGTTGAAGGCGGATCTGTAACAGCAGCCAGCAGCAGCCCCATTTCAATTGGTGCATCAGCAATTTTGATCACCAGTGACACTTTTGCAGAAAAAACAGGTTTAACTCCAAGAGCAGAAATCGTAGCTAGAGCAATTGCTGGTGTTGATTGGACCCATATGGGCGCAGGTCCTCTGCCGGCTACCGAAAAGGTCTTGTCTAAAGCAGGATTGGGGATGGATGATATAGAAACTATTGAATTAAATGAAGCGTTTGCTGCCCAATCCTTGTATGTCATTCGCAAAGGCGGTTGGGATATGAATAAAATCAATTTGAATGGGGGTGCAATTGCTTTAGGACATCCGTTGGGATGTTCCGGGGCAAGGATTCTTGTAACTCTATTGAATGTTATGGAACAACAGGATACTCATACAGGATTAGCAACCATGTGCATCGGCAGCGGACAGGGAATTGCCACAATCATAAAACGATAATAAGTATATGATCAAATACTTGAAAGATCCCATGAGCGGTTTGACGCATAGCATTGGTGCTATTCTGTCTATTATCGCTTTAGTGTTATTAATTCTAAAAGCAGTTAATCCTGTGGATCCGTGGAAGATTGTATCATTTTCAATCTTTGGTACAGGTCTTTTTTTGCTATACACTGCAAGTACACTGTATCACTGGATCCCGGTGTCAGGTCGAGCAGAATCTATTCTGAAACGTTTTGACCACATAATGATTTATGTATTAATAGCATCCACATATACTCCCATCTGCCTGATTCCATTGCGAGGGCCCTGGGGCTGGAGTCTGTTTGGTATTATTTGGGGTTTAGCTGTTTTTGGTATTCTCTGGAAATTATTCCAATTCAAATTTCCGAATTGGTTTTCCACTGTTTATTATATGTTTATGGGCTGGTTATCTATTATTGCCATTTGGCCACTATTTACACATTTGCAGATGGGTGCGTTAATATGGTTATTTATCGGCGGAATCTTTTATACAGGCGGTGTCGTTTTCTATGCATTGGATCGACGAAAATCACCGCTTAAAGGATTCGGGTTCCATGAAATTTGGCATTTGATGGTTATGGCAGGTAGTTTTAGCCATTTTTGGGTCATGTATAAATATGTGTGACTGAATTTTGTTAGAAGAAATTGTTAGAATGAGAAATACGTAATGACTAAATATAAGAGGAAATTATGAGTCAAAATATTGAAAAAGTTGCTGTTCTTGGAGCGGGAGTTATGGGAGCACAAATTGCAGGGCATTTGGCCAATGCAGGTATACCTTCTCTCCTGTTCGATATCAACCAGGAACTAGCAGAAAAAGGTGTGGAAATTTTAACAAAGCTAAAACCGGCACCGCTATTCAAACCAAAAAATGCTGAATTAATTACGCCATGTAATTACGATGAGCATATAGAGAAAATCGGCGAAGCAGATTGGGTGCTGGAAGCTGTCGCCGAACGCTTGGACATTAAACACAGCGTGTACGAAAATATTACTCCCCATTTAAAATCTTCGGCGATTGTTACCTCCAACACATCGGGTATCCCTTTGTCAGATTTAATTACCGTTTTTCCTGATGATGTAAAATCCCGATTTATGATTACACATTTTTTTAATCCACCCAGATATATGCATTTATTGGAATTAGTGCGAAGCGAATTCACTACTGATGAAATATATAGTACTATGGCTGAATTTGGAGAAACTGTAATGGGTAAAGGTATTGTACATGCCAAAGATACTCCCAATTTTATTGGTAACAGAATCGGTGTCTTCAACATGGGGGTCAGTATTTATACAGCAATACAACAAAAATTAACAGTTGAAGAAGTGGATAAATTAACCGGCACAATTGTTGGACGAGCAAAAAGTGCGACTTTCCGAACTGCAGATGTGGTTGGACTAGACACAATGGCGCATGTTACAAATACCACTTATGAAAAAGTAGTAGATGATGAAGAAAGGGAAATGTTTAAAAATCCAGATATTTTAAACATTCTGATTGAAGACGGCAGATTAGGACAGAAAACAAAGGCAGGCTTCTATAAAAAAACAGAGGAAGGCATTTTATCTGTTGATCTAAAAACAGGTGAATACGGACCCCAGAAAAAAGTTCGTTTTGACGGCTTCCGTTTAGCAAAAGATCATACAACTACAGCCGGGAAAATTAAAGCGTTGGCCTACAGCGATGATAAAGCCGGAAAATTCTTTTGGGAAACACTGGCCAGGGGATTGATTTACAGCGCTAACCGTGTTCCCGAGATTAGTGATGATATTATCAATATTGATAATGCTATTAAATGGGGATTTGCCTGGGAATTAGGTCCCTTTGAAGGTTGGGATGCCATTGGTGTACAGGAATCTGTAGACAGGATGCAGGCTGAAAATAGAAAAGTGCCCCAATGGGTTCTGGATATGTTAGCCAGCGGCAGAACCAGTTTTTACGAAACAAAAGACGGTGTAAAAACCTATTGGGATGTCTTGTCCAGCGCGGCCAAACCTATTCCGGGTAAAAATAATGAAGTTAACCTGAATCTTCAAAAATCAGCGGGGAATCTTGTAAAGAAAAACTGGAGTGCCAGCCTGATTGATTTAGGAGATGGAATATTGAATGTGGAATTCCACTCAATTCTTCAACCAACATTAAATCCCATTGATGGATCCCTGGCCATGACCATAAACGAAGGAATGGACTTATTAGACAATGATAAGTATAAGGCAATGGTAATAGGGCACACTGGGCAAAATTTTTCTGCCGGAGCCAACTTAGCCAGCGTTATAGAAGTATGTGAAGCCCAAGAATGGGATAAACTGGAAAGAGCTGTGAAAGAACTTCAGGATTTAACCCAACGAATTCGCTTTTCCAAAAAACCTGTAATTGCTGCTCCTCACCACCTAACCCTGGGCGGGGGATTTGAACTCATTGGCCCTGCGGCTCATCGAGTGGCTGCTGCAGAATTATACGTGGGATTGGTAGAAGTCGGTGTTGGATTAATTCCTGGAGCTGGCGGAAATCTCCGTTTGCTCTTACACTTAATGGAAAACAGCGGTAAAGGCCGAATTAATTCATTCCAGATTGCACAAAAAGCATTTGAAACAATCGGTTTTGCCAAAATAGCTACCAGTGCAGATGAAGCAAAATACATCGGCTATTTATTAAAGACAGATACAATTGTGATGAACAATGATCAGCGTATTTGGACAGCGAAGCAAAAAGCTCTTGAACTTGCTGAAGGCTATGAACCGCCCCAGTATAGAGATGATCTTAAATTACCAGGAACGGGCGGACGAACAGCTATGACTATGGCGTTGAAAGGATTCAAGGCCCAAGGAAAAATATCTGATCATGATGAATTCATAGCAAAAAAACTGGCTTATGTAATCACCGGCGGTGACAAAGCAGGGCTTACTAAATCAGTGGAAGAACAATACCTTTTGGACATTGAACGTGAAGCATTTGTCTCTTTAGCCGGAGAAAAACTAACCCAAGATCGGATTGGTTTTATGCTTAAGAGAGGTAAACCGTTAAGGAATTAAAATTTATTCATATAAAGTAACTCATATGAAACCATAAATTTCGTACTTAATAACTAAACGGAAATGAATTCAAAAACTGCGGGCGAACTAAAATCATCGCAAGGTGATACGATACTCAAAACACTAGCAATCATTGTTATCCTTTATCTGTTTCTGGTTAGCATCGGCATGATTGGCAGCGCCTTTAAAGGTATGGGTAAAGAATTTGCAATGCAGCTGATCCAAAGCAATGCCGGCCCGCTCATTGGCCTTTTTATCGGTATTCTCGCAACAAGTATAATTCAAAGCTCTTCAACGACGACATCATTGGTTGTGGGTATGGTTGCCGCTGGAACATTTGGCGATGATTTTCGCATTGCTGTGGCCGCCGCTGTCCCTTATATCATGGGTGCGAATATTGGTACAAGTATTACCAACTTAATTGTATCACTGGGGTATATTGTTAACAAAAACGAATTTCGCCGAGCTTTTTCTGCTTCAATTGTTCATGATTTTTTTAATGTTATGTCTGTATTAATCCTCTTCCCAATGGAAATAGTATTTGGCTTGATCAGCAAAAGCGCAAGCTGGTTAGCTGAACTTTTAGTTGGGAGAGAATCTTTCTCGTTCAACAGCCCCATCAAATTAATCACTGATCCAGTAGTCGCCTGGGTGAAAGAACTTTTCAAACAACAGGAAATCATTAATTATAATTGGCTATTGCTCATTGTTGCTCTTTTATTGCTGTTCTTTTCCCTGCGTTATTTAACAAAATTGATCCGTAGTTTGGTTATGTACCGGCTCGAAGCATTTTTTGACAGCCACATTTTCAAAACAGCTGGACGTGCCATGTTTTTCGGTGTATTTATAACGATTCTCGTGCAGAGCAGCTCAATTACAACTTCCCTGGTCGTTCCTCTGGCAGGTGCAGGTATTTTACGACTTGAACAGATTTACCCCTATACACTTGGTGCAAATATTGGTACTACAATAACGGCACTTCTGGCCAGTCTAGTCTCCGGCACGATTGCTCCTCTGGCTGTCGCTTTTTCGCACTTGATATTTAATATTTTTGGCATTGCCATCATCTGGCCCATTGAAAGAGTTCGAAATTTACCTATCATATCAGCAAAGTGGTTTTCAGAAATAGCGATACAAAATAAAATTTATCCAATCATCTACATATTGGTTGTGTTTTTCATCGTTCCATTAACCTTAATTTTCCTAGTGAGGTAAATCATGACATTATTCAAAGACATCATTAATCTTTGGAAAGCTGAAGACCTTTTGTCCCAGTCTTGGGATGAATCCTATAAAATGCTGAATCTTTCCCATGAAATTTTCCAACAGGCAATAACCTACCTGAAAAATGGAGGAAGCATTGACACTCTTAAAGCGCTGAAGAAACGGGATAAAGAGATCAATGAATTCCAGCGAGACGTTAGGCGCAAAGTATTAACCCACTACGCTGTGGAACAGGATACATCGGATATGGCAGACGGGTTAATCCTTATCAACATGGTGGTGGATATTGAACGTATCGGTGATTATTGTAAGAATATCCTGGACCTGGCCATCAACCATGAACAGTCCATAAAGTCCGCAGAAATTTCTGAAAACTTGGTATTGATTGAAAAAGAAGTCAAAAACCGGTTTGAGAAGACCCTGCAAGCCATTCATTCCCAAGATGAAGAAATCGCTAAAATGCTCATGGAAGGCTATCGCGAGCAAATGGCAAAGAAATCAGATGATATTGTCAATGGAGTTTTACGAGACGAATTCCATTTCGGTAATGAATCACGAACCGCAGCGATTACGCTGTATGCACGTTACTTGAAACGGATCGGGGCACATTTAAAGAATATTACAACCACCCTGGTCAATCCTTTTGATGCTATTGGGTATAAAGAATAAATCTAAAAACTATATTTCACACCTAAACTCAAATGTGAAAAATTTTCCATTTCTTTGAAGTGAGTTCCCTCTTCCCCCATAAATTTTGAAATGGAACAATCAATTGCCCAGTTTTCCACTGGTGAATAGGTCACACCCCCTCCAAGCATTTTTTGCGAGTCCTGAAAGTCCATAAAAGTATTGCCCCTGATTTCCAGGGCATTGTCCCAGTAATTGCCTGTTGCTGATAAAAACATACCCAGATCAGTAAACATAGCAAAGGGTGTGCCCATGCCCTGTTGAAATTCATCTTCATTCATAGCTACCAATTCTGTAGGGTTACCAGTTTCATCATATGTATAAGTAGAGCCATTGACTTCTAATACATCATTACCGATTAGTTGAATCATTAACGTTATGTCATTCGCTGTTGTGTATTCTGCCTGGACAGCAAATTGCAGATATGCAGCATCCTTGAATGTTTCTATATCAGTATGCAGATCATTTTGCGTATTAAAGAATCCAGCTTCTGCTCGCAGTGTTAAATCGCCAATAAATGTGACCATATCGATGCCAATTTCATCTGTTTTGCGGTACGTTAGTACTGGTGCTACCGGATCAATGAGAGGATGATAATTATACCCTACCAAAGTAAATCCCCTATCCCTTCCGGAAAAATATGATATGCTGATATCGCTATTGCCCATAGTGGTTTGCACACGCATGCCATATTCCGCAATTGTTTCTCCAGCAGTCAAAAAATCACCAGGATCAGCCATGACAATTGGGAAATCTTCTTCGTCAAAGGGGTAGCGGTTCGGTTCGTTTTCCGGAATTACTACAACTTCCAATTGCCAGTCATTCCAATAATATTTAACTGATGCGGAAAGTGAGCCGATCTTCCGGTCAGTCCCTGCTAAAAACATATAATAATAATCATAGGAATTCAGGTTATCCGTAGGGTTGTTGCCATCCACAGCACCCCAAGCGTGGATTTGTTTCCCCACTTTCAATTCACCCCAACTGGGATACCAAATGAAATATGCCTCCCGTAAATCAAATTTCGCATCTCCCCCAGTCCATCTATATTCAACTACGGAACTTGTTTTCAAATCAAAATCTCCTTTTGAAAATCCAATTTCAAATTCAGCAATACGAAATGGCAAGGAGATGGATGATCCATCGGACGTTCTGTTCATTGTAACCGGATGAATGGAGCCGGACACATTCCATTGGGCCGCTGCGAGAGACAAAAGCCACCATGTCCTCAGGATTAGTCGCATGGACTACCTTGGCATCCGTTTCAAATTCTTTTCGTGAAATATACTGTTACCAATACCGGTATCCACTTGAACATCAGTAAATGTCACTTCTGTAGAATGCTTTTTTTGGACATTTTCCACAAATACTCGATCGATGATATAGTATTCTTTTAATTTTTGAAATGTGTATTCTTTTTTCTTGAGTAAAATACCTCTCTTATCAAATGATTCTTCTTTTACACCATACAATCCATCTTTTGCTATCCATGAGATGTGTTTAGTGTAAGATGATTTCGCTTCTTTTTTCGGAATGATTTCCAATACGTAGCACTCAATGCCATTTACTGTTTCATCCTCGAGTCGTTTGTATTCATTCTCATTAAGCTCACGATTGGATAAATCTTCGTAACTCATATCGGAACCCATAAAGGAGTCGCCTTTTTTCTTGGAAGATATTCTTCGTACTTTTTTAAAGGCCGGCAGCCACATACGCATTTCATCATCTTTTTCTTTATGCTCAATTTTTAGAAAAGCCACGCCTCTGTCATCTTTCGGTTCCATAAACCAGATGATCTGTTTTTCATTACCGCCGGTGGATTTCGAAACCATCACATTTGTCCGCGATTTACCCTTTGAATTGGTCAATACCATCTTGGTTCTGTTTGACATATCTTCCGGTGTCGGTTTTTCATCAACCATTTTGGCAATTTCATAACCAGTTTGGGAAAAAAGCACGTTCATGGAAAAAATGAGTATGATGTTTTTCATAATGAATGCCTCTATATTAATTTTTTTCTTTTCTCATTAATCTCGTTTTAAAAATCTCTGATAACGATGCCAATAATGTTAATGTACCGACCGATGTGGAAACCATACTGAATACCATTAATCCGCCCATATGTTGAATTGGTAAAAATTGTGAAAATAGTAATGCTCCAAAGGCCATATTAGACAAGGCATCCAATACAATGGGGTAACCCACATCATCCACCACTTCCCTGCTGAGTACATCAGGACTGGTTCCATGCTTGACCAAACGTTTAAACTGAGAAATATAGTGAATGGCAAAATCCACGCCAACACCAATAATAATGGATGATAGAATAGCGGTGATATGGCTTAAATCCACGCCGAAAATACCCATAAAACCGAAATTGAGAATAACAGCTGATGTTAGTGGAACTACAGCCAATACTCCCCAGAGCAAACGCTTGAAAAAATATCCTGCTATCAAAGCGATAACAATTATGGAAACAGTAATACTGATAAATGAAGAACGGACAATTAATCCAATCAAATCCCTGAAAACCACGAGCATTCCAGTGATAGTAATTTGCAGTCCTGATGTTTCTTTCTGATCAATTACTTCTTCCGTTTCTTCAACAAACTTGATGATTTCCTTTGAGGACATATTTCTCATCAGCGCCGATGTCAGTCCAACAGAATAATCATAATCAACCAAGGAACTAAAATCTTCCGGGTCTCCTGACATAGAATACATGGTAAACAAATTGTTAATTTTTTCACGAGTTTCCGGAATTGTTTCGCAAGCAGGATCATCATCCATTACTGTCCTGTGCATTTGTTTAATGATGTCTGCGATGGAAAATGTCGTGGTAACCCTGGGATGATCTTCCAAGAATCCTTG
>Ga0208467_1000032_pt1 | contig 38196 bp, 31 predicted proteins | sample DeeseametaMP2098_FD_184176 | JGI IMG/M metagenome (GOLD analysis project Ga0208467, IMG submission 184176) | Marine microbial communities from the Deep Pacific Ocean - MP2098 (SPAdes) | ecosystem: Environmental > Aquatic > Marine > Oceanic | place: North Pacific Ocean | collected 2011-05-26 | reverse complement strand
ATGTGATTTTATGGGCATGCCCTTTCTCCAGTTTAATCAGCATTAAGGAGGCGGCCAGCCACTGCATCGAGCTTCTCAACCATCTCGGGGGTACGGATCGAGGAATCAGTGATCAGGGCATGCTCAAGGGCTGTTCGGCAACCGCAGTTATTAGCGGTGCGATCCGCTTCGACCAACGGCGCGGTCTTCCTCACCAGCCCCCGGGCATTCTCCGCGTTGGCGAGGAGCACCTTGATGATGGCATCAACCGTGACATCATCATGGTTGGGATGCCAGCAGTCATAATCCGTTACCATGGCCACCGTGGCGTAACAGATCTCTGCCTCCCGGGCGAGTTTGGCCTCAGGCATATTGGTCATCCCGATCACATCACAACCCCAGGAGCGATAGAGTTCAGACTCAGCGAGGGTGGAAAACTGTGGACCTTCCATCACCATATAGGTGCCCCCCCGAACCACCTCGATATCCACTCCCTTCGCCGCAACTTCAATATGATCTCCCAGTCTATGGCAGACCGGATGGGCCATTGAGACATGGGCCACCAGCCCTGAGCCAAAGAAACTCTTTTTGCGGGCGAAGGTGCGATCAATAAATTGATCAACAATAACGAAGGTGCCAGGCTTAAGCGGATCTCGTAAAGACCCGACCGCACTCACTGAAATCACATCTGTGACACCAGCCCGTTTCAATGCGTCAATATTGGCACAATAGTTGATTTCTGAGGGCGGCAGGCGATGTCCACGACCATGGCGCGGCAGGAAGACCATCTGCAAACCGTTTAATTCCCCGAACAACAGGGAATCCGAGGGCTCACCAAATGGGGATGAGGTCTTCTCCCAGCGGGTGTTTGTCAGCCCGTCGATCTCATAGACCCCGCTTCCGCCGATTATGCCGAGGACCGGCGGTTTTTCAGTACTCACGATTACTCACTCCCAGATTGATTTGATGGTTGTAACGATACAAATATCGTGCAACCGGATTATGATCTATAACAGCTTGTCTCTCAAATCAGATGGAAGATCTTTCCTTTTCACGAATTGACACTGAGACGGTACAATTACCTTCTCTCAATTCAAATGAAAAAATCAGTGCAAAACAGCCCAAACATCGACCACAACGAGATCGCCAAATTTGAGGCCCTCGCAACCCGCTGGTGGGATCCGGAGAGCGAGTTTCGCACCCTCCACCAACTCCAACCTTCGATAGGGAGAAGGTGATCTCAGATGCCCTTCAATGGGCAAATAAGATCGGAATGTCACCAAATTAAACTGGGAAGGCATCTTTAAATTGTGTTGAAAAACTTACCTGCCCTGGAAAATAATGAAATTCAAAAATAGACAGTGGATGCAATTATTCATAGGTCTGATCATTGTCATCTTCACGATTGCCTATTGGCTAAACCACACTCCTTCAAACAAGAAACACCTATATTTAACAAGCGATATCCATCTCTCTTCACCCAAAGGGAGATGGCCTGATAAGACAAACAGGTATAGACGATATATTGAAGCCATTGAAAATCCTCCTGAAATCATATTCCAGATTGGAGACTTTGTTGATAATGTTGTTCCGGTTGAATCAGGAGTATACCGGGGTGGGAGAGACCACTGGCTGGAAGAATATGAGATCTACAAAGCCATACACAAGAACCTTACGAATAACAAAGTCCAGATTCTCCACTCCTATGGAACGGGTCATGATTTCTGGAGCGAGGATTCATTGAAAGAAGCCGAAACGATCACCGGCATCAAAAGAAAGGGCATAACAAAGTGGGGCAGGATAACTCTCGCCTGGATTACTACCTGGCAAGGCTCATTTTCTCAAGACGGCCCTTATGACCCTGTTATGGAAATCGAAGAATATGAGTGGTTAAGCCAGGTTTTAGAGAAAAACAAAAATATAATCCTGCTTTTCCATGTGCCGATTAAAACACCTGAGTCTATCAAGCACTCAGAATTCGGAAATGGCCGCGACCTTACAATTCCAATCACAGACCCTCTCTACGAGGTTATTTCAAAATACAAAAAGAAAATCGTATTGATTGTCAACGGACACATCCATAAACCACTCCGATCAGAGTATGAAGATATCCCCGTGTATTTGTGCCCATTCACTCCATCAGGATGCATTTGTGAAATAGTGCAATCCACTGATGATATTGAGATTAAGCCAAAAAACTGTGGTTTAGAGTCTGAAATAATCTCTCTCATTACTTATCAGGCACCAACAATCCACACCTCAGGATGAAAGATGTACAATTTAATTATCAATTTTTAATTATCACTTGCCGAAGGGTTTTTAAACCTCGTGAATAATACAAAAAACATTGACCACAACGAGATCGCTAAATTTGAGGCCCTCGCAACCCGCTGGTGGGATCCGGAGAGCGAGTTTCGCACCCTCCACCAGATCAACCCTCTGAGGCTTGATTTCATCAATGAGCGGGCTCCCCTTGAGGGCAAAAAAGTCCTCGATGTGGGGTGTGGGGGTGGAATCCTCTCTGAGAGCATGGCCACAAGGGGGGCTAGGGTGACGGGAATCGATATGGGTGAAAAACCCCTTTCGGTCGCCAAACTTCACTTAAAGGAGAGTGGCCTGGAGGTGGATTATCGCCAAACCACGACCGAAGCACTGGCTATAGAGGAGCCGGAATCATTCGATATCATCACCTGTATGGAGATGGTCGAGCATGTCCCCGACCCCGCCTCGGTGATCAATGCCTGCAGCCGACTGGTCAGGCCTGGGGGAGAACTCTTCTTCTCCACCATCAACCGCACCCCCAAGGCCTGGTTGTTTGCCATTGTTGGCGCAGAGTACCTCCTCAATATCCTCCCCAAGGGGACTCACACCTATGAGAAGTTTATCCGGCCGTCAGAACTTGAGAAGTGGGCACGAGAGTCCGGTCTGGTGTCCAAAGAGATTACCGGAATGCACTACAACCCCTTCACCGACCACTACTGGCTCGCCCCGGGGGTAGAGGTCAACTATCTTCTCCACTCCACCCATCAGGGCTAGCTCGTCCAAAATGAATCATCCAAAGCCCCTCTCCTGCCGATACAGCGCCCTCTTCTTCGATCTCGACGGCACCCTTGCCGATACTGCGCATGACCTCGCCGATGCCCTCAACCGCACCCTGACCGATGAGGGAAGAGAGCCCATCGCTTTTTATAAGATCCGCCCCTTTGTCTCGGAGGGGAGCTATGCTCTGATTGAGCTTGGCTTTGTCATCGGCCGAAATGACCCTGAGATGGGCCCATTGAGAGCCAAGCTGCTCAACCATTACGCCGAGAGAATCTGTATTGAGAGCCGTCTTTTTCCAGGTATGGAACAACTTCTCTGTCACCTTGAGGATGCTGGAGTCAGATGGGGGATTGTCACCAACAAGCCGGGCTATCTGACCGAGCCTCTGGTTGAGAGTCTGAACCTCTCAAACAGAGCGTGTGTAGTGGTAAGCGGCGACACCACCTCACAGACCAAGCCTCACCCCCTACCCCTTCTATATGCCTGCGAACAAACCGACACCACCCCCCAACAAACCCTCTATATTGGTGATGACCCGCGAGATATCAGAGCGGGAAGGGAGGCAGGAATGGAGACTGTCGCCGTCCGCTGGGGCTATCTCGGCCCCAACGGCAATCCAGATGAGTGGGGAGCCACTACCGTGGTCGAGAGCCCCGATCAACTTATCCAGTGGCTAGAATCACCCAAGGAGCAGGCCTGTGGCTGAGATGGAGATTTTAATCTGGCTCATAGCGCTCTTGATGGTTGGCTTTGCCATCGGTTGGCTAGTTGCCCGCACAACGCTTCAGAGAAGAGTAATTCAGCTGGAGAGCCAGCTTGAGGGCGAAAAAAACCGCAATAAAGAGCGCGCAGCCGATATTGAAAAGACGATCTCAGCCCTCTCTTCAGAGGCCCTGCGACAAAACAATACGGCCTTTTTGCAGCTTGCCGAGGAGAAACTCAAACAGTTTCAGGCTACCGCCAAAGGGGATCTGGAACTTAAGGAGAAGGCCGTCGAGGAACTGGTCAAGCCGATCCGTGAAAGTTTAGAAAAGACCGGCAGACAGCTTGAAAAACTGGAACGGGATCGGGCTGAATCCCATGGTGAATTGCGCCGCCATCTGGAGATGATGGCGGAGACCCAGAAAACCCTTCAGGGGGAGACGCGCAACTTGGTGCAGGCACTAAGGCGCCCTGAAGTACGGGGAAGATGGGGAGAACTCACTCTACGACGATTGGTAGAGTTGGCAGGAATGGTGGAGCACTGTGATTTTGTCGAACAGGCCCACACGGAGATAGAAGGCGGCAGCCTAAGGCCCGATATGGTGGTCCATATGCCTGGTGGCCGCGATGTAGTGGTAGACGTTAAAACCCCTCTCGACAGCTATCTGAGCGCAGTAGAAGCAAGTGATGAAGCAACGCGGAAGAGCCACCTTGCAAACCATACCGCCAATGTCAGGAAACGAATCAACGAACTGGCGGCAAAATCCTACTGGCAGCAGTTTAAGGACTCCCCCGATTTCGTCGTCCTCTTCATCCCCGGAGACCAGTTTCTTGCTGCCGCCCTGGATGATGACCACGATCTACTTGAGGAGGCTCTCTCCAAAAAAGTGATTCTCGCAACCCCCACCAGTCTGGTCGCCCTCTTGAGAGCCATCGCCTACGGCTGGCGCCAGGAGGCACTGGCAGAGAATGCGGAAGAGATCAGAAAACTGGGCGAGGAGCTCTACAGCCGGCTGGGCACCCTGGCTGGGCATCTCTCTAAACTGGGCAAGGATATCGACCACAGTGTCGGCAGCTTCAATAAATTAGTCGGTTCCCTGGAGAGTCGGGTACTGCCCGCCGCCCGCCGTTTTCCTGCCATGGGGATCGGCGACAAAGAGACTCTTTCAGATACACCACAAATTGAGAGCCGCACCCGTGAAATCGAATAGTTCAACCCTCAATATGTCCATGCCTCATCTACCGTCGTTATTGCAGGCAAAGCGGAACACTCCAGCTACCACTTAAAGTGGATTGTCGTGAGCCTTTGAATTACGCCATGATGACGATCGAGAGGTAAATCCTAAAACCCCTCATCTCTTGCCTTTGGATACGGTAACCAGTGAAGTGCCAGCCTGAAAACCAGGATCACCCACTTTCAATCGGGATGGCCGGGGACGGCTCACTCTCCAACGACTCCTCAATGGTAGGGATCACCGGCAAGGTGAGGTTGAGCTCTTCGGCAATCTCACTGATCTCCCGCTTGGCGCTTAACTCAGGAAGCTCGCGCAGGGAGGTGAGGTTGAAGTAGGCGAGAAACTCCTGGGTGGTGGCGATGAGTGCCGGCTTGCCGGGCACATCCCGATGGCCTACCTCCCTGATCCACCCCCTCTCCAGAAGGGCGCGAATGATGTCGGGGCTGACAGAGACCCCCCTGATCTCTTCGATATCCCCCCGGGTCACCGGCTGACGATAGGCGATAATCGAGAGGGTCTCCAGCTGGGCTCGGGAAAAACGAGGGGGGCGACCCTCATTGAGCCGTCTCAGCCAGGGGGCATAGCGCTCCCGGGATTGAAAGCGGTATCCGGAACCGATCTTCTTGAGCTCCATCCCCCGCTCCTGCCACTCCTCTTCGAGGCGACCGATCACCTCCATCAGATGATCGTGTTGGGGAGCGGCATCTTCGGGAAAGAGGGCTTTAAGCTTCTGCAGTGAGACCGGGGCATCGGCCACCAGAAAGACCGCCTCCACGATATTCTTAAGTTCTTCACTCTCGGTCGTCATCGATCAGGGGTTTCCTTTAATATGGATGGGTGCATAGGGTTCATTCTGAATAACTGAGATCATTCTGTCCTTGATCAGCTCGAGAATGGCAACAAAAGTGACGACGAGCCCCATTCGTCCCTCTTCAAGCTGGAAAAGATCTTCAAATCGAACAAACCCACTGCTTTTTGCCAGCCCGAGGATGTGGCTCATCCGTTCCCGAACAGAGAGCACCTCCTGGCCGATGGTCCAGTGGCGATTTGCTTCACTACGCATCATCACCCCTCGAAAGGCCTCTATGAGTTGTTCAAAATCAACCTGGGGCACGATCTTGACTGGATTGGGATCATTTAGTTCGGTGCTCGCCAGAAAGAGCTCCCGATCCACCCTTGGCCGATCCTCAACCGAGAGGGCCGCCTCTCGAAAGCGTTCATACTCCTGGAGACGCTGGACAAGCAGTGCACGAGGATCCTCCCCCTCTCCCTCACCACCCTCACCCTGACGGGGGATCAGCATCCGGGATTTGATCTCGGCAAGCGTCGCCGCCATCACCAGATATTCCCCGGCGAGATCGAGCTCCAGGGTCTGCATCACCTCAATGTAGTGGACATACTGCCGGGTAATCTCGGCCACGGGGATATCGAGGATATCAAGATTTTGCCGTCGAATCAGATAGAGAAGGAGATCGAGAGGGCCCTCAAAAGTCTCGAGAAAAATCTTCAGGGCCTCGGGAGGGATATAGAGATCATCCGGCCACTCATCAAAGTGTTTGCCTTCTATCATTACCTCCCGCTCCTGTTGCGGAAGGGCAATGATGGGAGCGGCCTCTCTGGTTTCAGAAGGGCTATCGCCACGCGCACTCTCCAAAGAGCTGGCCTCCATCAGTAGTAGTCGGTGCCGACAGCGCGACGCACCTCTTCCATGGTCTCCTCAGCCGCCTCCCCTGCTCTCTCACAACCATCGGCAATAATATTTCGCACCAGAGTCGTATCTTCCAGATAGGGCTGGGCCCGATTATGAAGCTCCCGCTGCTCCTTGAGGAGTTCATCGATGAGGGGGCCCTTGCAGTCCAGGCAGCCGATGCCGGCACTTTGACACCCCTCGACAACCCACTCACGAGTCTGCTCGGTGGCGTAGACCAGATGCAATTCCCAGACCGGGCACTTGGCCGGATCACCCGGATCGGTGCGGCGTACGCGTGCCGAATCGGTCGGCATCCCCTTGATCACCTTCTCGACCCGTGCCGGATCATCACGCATGGCGATGGTATTGCCATAGGACTTGGACATCTTCTGCCCATCGAGCCCCGGCATCTTCGCCGCTTCGGTGAGAAGGGCTTCAGGCTCGGGGAGAATGATCCTCCCGCCCCCCTCCAGGAAGCCAAAGAGCCGCTCCCTGTCGCCCAAGGTAATATTTTGCTGGCCCTCCAGGAGCGCCCTCGCTCGGGTGAGCGCCTCTTCATCTCCCTGCTCTGTCCAGCCCTTTCTGAGCGTTCTATAGAGCTTGGCCGCCTTCTTCCCCATCTTTTTGATTGCTGCCTCTGCCCGGGCCTCGAAATCGGGCTCTCGACCATAGATGTAGTTAAAGCGGCGGGCGATCTCCCGGGTCAACTCCACATGGGGAACCTGGTCTTCACCGACGGGAACGTAACTCGCCCGATAGATGAGGATATCGGCCCCTTGAAGCAGGGGATAACCGAGAAAACCATGGGTAGCGAGCTCTCGCTCCTTCAATTTCTCCTGCTGATCCTTGAAGCTGGGAACCCGCTCAAGCCACCCCAGGGGAGTGATCATCGAGAGCAGAAGGGCAAGTTCAGCGTGCTCCACCACCCGGGATTGAATAAAGAGTGTCGCCCGCCCAGGATCGATCCCGGCCGCCAGCCAGTCCACCACCATATCCCAGACATTCTCCTCGATGATGGTCGGCTCCTCATAGTGGGTGGTGAGCGCATGCCAGTCGGCCACAAAAAAGAAGCTCTCATACTCCTGCTGCAGTTTTACCCAGTTCTTGAGGACACCATGATAGTGGCCGAGATGGAGGCGCCCCGTGGGACGCATCCCAGAGAGCACGCGTTTGTTTTGTCCCGGAAGATTCACACCCTGTTCCTAATGAAGAGAAATATAATACGGTGCAATTTTATCTGATTTTGAGGGTAAATGAGAGTGAAGCTTTGAGGCATCAAAGGCGTAGTCGATCTACCGCCTCATATTGTAATGAACCACTCTATTAACGAGTAGATAGAGGATGAGAATCATAAACATGGACCAGAAGAGAACTCCATCTTGCCAATAATAAAGGGAGCCAAGAACACCGATTGTGGAAAAAAGAACCTGAACTGCAACCAGAACTAGGAGAACGGTGTATTTACCAAGCCCGAGGTTGAGCAGGAAATGGTGGATATGCAACCTGTCTGCAGAAAGAGGTGATCTTCTATTGGCAATCCTTAAAATAAAAACACTCATCATATCAAGCAATGGTAATCCAATTACCCAAGCCGCAGAGGTGGTCTTCAGAGTCTTGCTTCCATCGGTGGAGAGGTCTATGAGCAGGAAGACCATCACCAATCCAATAAACATACTCCCGGCATCCCCCATAAATACTTGCCGCTGACGACCTACTATAAAAGAAAGATTGAAGAGAACAAAAGCAGCAAGAACCGAAATCATGAGTGAGATAAGTAGAAGAGATTGCCCTCTCCCATTGATCACCACAAGCAGAGCAAGGGAGGCAAAACCTATAATCGCGATCACCCCGGCAAGACCATCATGGCCATCCATCATATTAAAAGCGTTTATCACCCCAACTATCGCAATCACTGTAAAGGGAATTGCTGTGATCCCAAGCCCATAGGGTCTGGGAACAAACAAAATCTCGCCAAGGCTATGAATTACCAATTCATCGAGTAGAACCAGAAGCAGAGCTACAACCAGCTGAACGACAAATTTAACTCTTGCAGAGATATCTCTGTGGTCATCTAGTATTCCCGTAAAGACTACAAGACAGATACACAAAAAGAGAATCCTGTATTGACCAAACGAGTCCTGAAAAAGAAGAAGGGAGAGAACAAGGGAGATCATCATCGCAATCCCCCCTGTGAGTGGCACATTGAGTTCATGCTGTTTTCTTGAATTCGGCCTGTCCACCAAGTTTATATTTCTTGCGATGGGGGAGAGATAGAACATCAGAAATGTTGCAATGGCCATAGCAGTAATTGAGGGGATCAGCAGCATGGAGTGACTATAACCAAACGAATTGGATTAAAACAGTTAGGAAAGCCGTTGGACTCTGCAAATTTAAAGATTTCACACTCCGATGAAAAAGATGACAGCGTGCTGGATCATTGTAAACGAAGTGGTATCTATGAGGACTTCCTTGGGAATCAATTACAAATTGATTTCATTTAATCTTGTATAGATTGAGATACTCACCTTGATAGAGTCGATCAGCAACATCATCAATACTGGTAATATCTCTTGAGAGACAACTCTTGGCAACATTTCTGTTATCTCTATCTTTATTGATAATAATATAGCCCAACTCAAGCCTATCTATGATGCTATTTTTTGTTTCAGTGTCATCAGAACAGAGTATTACAAGCTCTTCCTTTTCTATGAAGACGTCAGGATAACGATGGTGATAGTGTGGATTTCTTGAATAAATTGGTAGAGTTGCCACAACGTAATATGAAGTAGCTACATCGGAGAGAAATACTCCCCCCTTTTCTGCCAGCAAACCTATCTCTTTAAGATCAGCCTCATACTTGATAGATGATTGTAAATAGTTGTCATCAAAAGAGCGTCCAAGTGTCCAGTGATACTCCTTTGGTTCTCTTCCAAAGGGCCATCGATCAATAAACCCTAGATGAAAGAGAAAATCAGGTAGTATCAATCCGGTTACAGAAACAAATAAACCCACTCTGATCACCCTGTTAAGGGTAAGCCCTCTCATAGCCTGCCAGAGAAGAGCAGCCAGATAGATGATTACTGTTGCAACTAGAAGGGACTTGTTGAGTGAGGGAGAGTAGTAATAATTGATCGAGAGAGACTCAATCAGAGAGAAGAAGGGATAGAGAAACAGCAATAGAGCTGGCAGGATGTGGTCTCTCAGCCTCTTTTTCTCTTCTCTCGTTGAGACCATGGAGATTAAAAGCCAGATTGAACCAGAGAAAATTACCAACAAGGTTATATTGAGAAGATAGATCCTATCACTTCTCATATAGTGAGCCGGAATTGTCCAGACAAGATAGGGATCACTTCCAAGTGAATGACTGATAACACTGTCACTCGCCATGAAATCTATCTGATGGAGAACTGTGGGCTTACTTTGGAGAAGATCATAGTTACAGATTGAGATAATAGGCAAGATACAATCCATATACCTAACAGAAGCACTTAACAGAGAAAAATTACCCGGATGCTCCATCGGATCTATCCTGACTCTTAATGGATGTCCGATCGGATAAATTAAAACGTCATCAATCGTTGTATTGAAAGAGCCCACTCTTTTTGCTGAAGTGATAACGACTCGATTTAGCCCGGGTATTATCAATGCGGATTGACTTCTCAGTTCATCAAGGCCTCTCCTCTCTCTCTCATCCCAGTAGAGCTTGGCCCGAGTATAGCGATCACCTTCGATATCAAACTCCACCACAACTCTCCTCTCATTGAGATAGGTATAAAGGACCGCAGCAAAAAAGGTCAAAAAAATGACGACCAAAAAATCAAAGAGACGAGTTCGACTCAATTCAAACTCTCGTCATTCCAAGAGAACAGTTGACGATAAAAAACAGCCAAAATCAGGGGGGAGATGAGAAGGAGATGAACCCTATAGACAGAAGGGAGTGGGATCAGAAATGAGGTAAGTGTGAAAAAGTAGGGAGAGGTGAGGGTTAACAATACCAGTGATGAGGTGGCGAACAGAAAAAGATTCATACGGGTCATTCTGATAAACACCATCCCTACTCCAAGAATTAGTGTGATCACCCCGCTCCAGATCATCGCGCCGCGCAACTGGTGATCCCAGAAGGGAAGATAGACCCGGTTATGAAACTGATCAAATGAATCCTTTGGAACGTGTCGACCGATATACTCAGGAAAGAAAAGATCCAGGATATGTCTGATATCGATAATCAAAAACAGTATCAGTAGTAATCCAAGCAGATAGAGTGATTGAAACAGTCTGAAATATGCGATCGCCTTGAAATATCGAGAGAGAAAACGGTAGGCCAGCAGATAAAGCACGGTAAGGAGTGGAAAGATAAAGTTGAGATAGGGTGATCTCGCACGGGCACCCGAGAAGACACTTTCAATATGACCTGGCAGCAGATATAACGCCAGAATCACCCCAAACAATAAACAACAGACCAGCACAATCGAGAGCGCCCACCTCTCCCACCTACAGTCTTGGAGTTGATCTTCTGGCAAGAGAACAGATATAGATAAGAGATAGGCCCCCATCGCCAACAAGTAGAGAACAACTTCAACCCCATGGAGCCCTACCATCGCCACAAAGGTCAAAGAAAGTAGAAAAAGTAGTTGGTATGGTAGCGTTTTGAGGGGGCTCTCAGGGTTCGAAAGCTTAATTTGATTTTTCCACTCATCAAGCCCCCGAAAAGTAAGGTAGAAGGCAAAGAAGAGAACGATATAGGAGGCATTTCCTGGCCAGGGACTAACCCTTAGATAGCTACTTAACCCGCCAACAATAAAGAGTGTAAATAAGATTGAAACAAGTGAAGTACATTTGTCATTAGAGAGTTGCAACGTAAGCAGATAGACTGCGATCAAAAACAAGACGGCATTGATTGCCCCTATAAAGTGCCAGATTATGGGAAGTGAGAGACCACTCGATTCACTAATAAGTGCTAGTTGAAGATGCCACAAAGGAGGATAGATCACCGGCTTGATATCGCCCCCAAGCAAGGGGTGACGTTGAATAAAGAGTGAATCATCCTGAACCATCTGAGCGGCATAGCTCATATGCCACCAGCCATCAGCCAGCATATCAAGCAGCCCACCCTGAAAGGTCATTGCTATAAATACAGTTATGATAATGATTTTTAATAAAAGATCATCTCGCTTCCAGCTGATATACCGACTGATCTTGAATTTAACACCTCTCTCTCTGAAAATAAAAATCAGGATAAGGGCAATGAAATCGACTGCAAGAAGTAGATACTTTGTGACATGGAGTCCAATACCGATTAGGCTTGCCATAAGGACTAAAAAAGCGTTTAGTAGAATCGAGATTAGAAAACTGGTAACTAATATTTCACACCAACCACTTCTAACACAAGAGCTTTGAGAACACCATTGTGTAGCTAGTTTTTGGATTAGATAACCCGAGAGAAAAAGGAAAAAGGCCGAGTGGATATAAAATTGAAGAGCATCTAAAATCATTTTATTAATAATGACAAATTGTTTTCAAGACTCATATGGAGTTCAGAAGTAAATTCAATTATAATTATTCTTCAAATATATATATAAATCTAATTTTGGATTTATCTTAATAATTTAGCAAAATTCGGACTTTCTTTACAAACGATACTTCTCATGTATGAACCTCAATACAAGTGACAGTTTCGTCAATAGCACCTCTGCAACTGCATAGTTAAGATGTAGTAATCAATCTGTCATATGCCTAGATTTAAGGAGTGGTATTGTTAATAATTCTTTATTATTTGTTGAGTAATATTATGTGATGGATATATTATAAATTATATACATTTGTTAAGCAATTAATTACAATTGATTTTAGTTGATATTGTTATGATATATAATATTTGTTATAAGATTTTATAGTGTTTTCTAATGGAAAATGGTGTTTTACACGACTTAGAAGATTATTTCCTATTATATTTCTTTCAATTTTCGATAAATTGAAAAATTCATTAATCATAGTTGATAAATATGTTGGATTTAAATTTTGAATAATTAATTTTGAATCATTTAATATTATTGAATTATCACCAACATCAGTTGCAAAAACAGGTAAAGAACTTAACATTGCTTCTAATATCGATATTGAAAAGGCCTCTGAATGGGATGTGTTAAGCATTAAGTCAGAGGAATAGAGTATATTATTTATATCGTCACGTTTCCCTAATAAATAAAAATATTCCAAAATGTTTTTGGTTTTGATTAAATTTACGAGTTCATTGTTATTGTAATTTATGTCTTGGCCAGCTAAAACGAAATAAATATCGTCTCTTAGTTTCAATAGCCTTTCTGCTGTTTCGATAAATAGTAAATGATTTTTAATCGGGTGATAGCGTGCTATCATACAAATGACTTTTGATTTATTGTTAATGTTAAGCTCACTTCTTAATAAGGAACCATAAGTTTTATTATTTGCCTTTATTCCATTATAAATAACTACAGCATTTGATTTATTGAAGCCTAATGCAAGATGTTGAATTTTACTTCGTTTTGATACGTAAATTATTTTGTATGGTAAAAATGAAATAATTGATGAGATTTTTATTAACATTCTAGGGAATATTTTTTCTTTTTTGTAAAATGAAAGTGAATGATGTATTGACCATAAAACTTTCGTTTGGTTCTTCTTGTTCGAGAACAATATTGAAACTATATTTCCAATGTACATCCACCCTTGTATTCTTACAGGTTTTAACTTTCGAATAACAAATATCAAATAAAATAGTTTAATAATACTAAGTGGGTTTTTTTTTGTTATATTTAAATTATAAATTTGCTTAGTGTGTAATTCGATTTCATTTGATAATGCGCCAATACCTTTTAAACTAATTATGTAATGATCAAAACTAGATGAAGATGGGTGAGAGATTAGATCCAATAAAACGTGCTCAGCTCCACCTCTTTCTAGTCCGCCAATAACATGTAATATTTTAATTTTAGAGTTTTTCAAAATAACTATATTTATAAAATATGATTCATTTGAAATATTTAATGATTGCTATTTAAATTTGTCAATGACATATTTAATTTTTGAGAATGAGTATTCTAAATTATATTTTTCTTCTATTTTGTTTCTTGCATTTTTTCCAATTTCTTTTCTTTTATTGCTTGAGCTGAATAGCATTGTTAAATATTTTTTCCATTGGCTTTGATTTTCTGCCAGAAAACCATCATGATTATGCTTAATAATATTTATATTTTCACCTACTTTTGAAGCAATGACAGGTTTAGACATTGCCATGTACTGAATTAATTTATAACCACACTTGCCTTGTTCCCAAGTGTCGTTATATAAAGGCATAATTCCAATATCTATTTGTGATAGTAAATTTATTTCAGACTCTGTGTTCCATTCATAATTTAAGATGTTGTACTTTTTAGAATAATAATTTGCACCAATTACATGTAATTCAAAATCATAGTGGTTAAACAATTCAGCAAGAACTTCATCAACTATGTCTAAATACTTTGATGTCGAAGGAGTTCCTATCCACCCAATAACTACTTTTCTGTTATGATTCTCTCGTGGAATGTATCTATTTAAGTCTACAACAGATGGTACAATTATAATTCTTTTTGAACCATGGTTAGATGCTTGTTGTAACAAATATTCATTTCCACAAATTACATAACTTGATTTCTTCATAATTTTGAATATTTTATTAGAAAATAAAGCCATGTAATAGTTTTTTGAAGTTGAGTAATTAATAAATATTGCATCATCATAATCAACTATATATGGTTTCTTTAACGTGGCAATCAATGATTCTGCAATTGATGGGAAACCGGGAAATAATTCTTTTTCAATATATATTAAGTCATACTTATTAATTGTAAATAAAGATAATATTCGGATAATATAAGAATACGTTATTCGAAGGAATGGTCTCTTTCCTGTTTCATATAAACTTGCAAGATAAGTGCGATTAAATAAAGATTGAACGGTTATCGTGTGTCCAGCCGATCTCAGATAGGGAACAAATTGAAGAGTGCGAACTCTACTGCTCGCACCTTGGTAATCAAACCGTGAAAATAATAATATATTCATCGGATTATTCTAATTGAGTGAATATATCCAGATGTTTTTGCTCGTCCACCTACTAATGTTAATATAATCTGTATGGTATGATTATCATGTAATGGAAGTAATGATAATGTTCGCCTCCCATGATCAATTGTATATTTTATTATTGTATCTAAATGCTTTTGATTAAGTAATAATGTTCTTTCACCGCTGCCACTTATTCTTAAGTCAATAGGTGATTTAGATTTAATTTGATTTAAATTTATAACAGCGGTTTCGCGATAGATGCAAATAGATGATTCACAATTAATGTTTGATGATGTTAAATTTGATTGGTTCGATATACACTCTACAGGAGAATTTTGAAGAATTGGCTTATTTATTATATTACTTAATACTTGACTAATTAATTTTACTGAGTTTTTTATTTGGTAAAGATTTTTATTGTTAAATATTTTATAGTTTGACATATTAAGGCTATCAATTATTAAATTGATTTCATGAATTTGTTTATTTGTCGACCACATTCTTGTATTGTGCAGTATCCTTGTATTTTTACAATCTCTGTTATTAACTAAAAGTGAATTGGAAGTCTTAAATAATGGTGAAAAGGATAATATGGATTTTTCTGCTGATAATTTTGTAATATTATTTAATCCAATAGATTGCAATATTAAGGCTGTATTTGGGTCTGAATAATATTGCAAGTTATTAGAGTATTTTTTATATGAATTCGATCCAAGGTAATCTAACACGGTAATTAACGGGCCTGATTTAATTACAGTTGAGGTTATTTGCGATGGTAGTTTACTTAAAGAGGTTACGCTAATAAAAATAACCCCAGTAATTATTAAAAATGAGGAGATTAGTATTGATAGGTTGAACTTGAAATAAATTAATACAATATATATTATTGGTAACAAAAATACTTCTGTTGAAAACACTCTATCACGAACAAAGGTTTGTACATATCTACTACTCGATAATTCAGTAATTATATCATTTAGTTTCGATAATAATAATGGTTTATATTCATTTATTTTGCTCAATAAAGATCTACTAGGTTCATAATTTTGAAATTTATATAATTCTCTTGATTTAATACTTGATTCACTTAATGTAATAATTGTTTCTCTTGATGTAATACTCAATTCATTTGATGTGTTATTTGATTCGCTTGATGTAATTCCTGATTCTTTTGATGACTTTGTATTTGAATGTTTGGCGAACTCTTTGCTTAAGGTATTATAATTTACTATTTTGAATATACTGTCACCGTAATCTTCATCAGTTGTATTTAATAAATAAGGTATTGTTATTATTGGTATTAATAAAATAGGAATAAGATGAAGTAATATTTTATTTTTATATTTAGTCTTTTTAAAAAGAACAATGCTGACTAAACATAATTGTATTGGGAGTAAAAATAGAAGATTCAAATGAAATAAATATGAAATAGAAAATAAAAAAGATCCTAACATATAGTTAATTATTTTCTCATTACAGCATATGTATTTAAGGTAGTAGACTGTTCCAAGAATGAAGAAAATCTTAGCTTGATTCAATGGATAATTGCCATAATTATAATAATTATCATAACTTAAATATGATAATGTTATAATAATGAAAATTATGATTATCAATTTATTAGCAGTGTTACTCTGTTTTTTTACAAAATTGTTATATAGTACCATTTGAAAAACTGTTATATTTATTATTCCAATTAAATAATAGAGTGGTAATATTAATTGACGATTGTTTGCCCCAAATAGCCCATGAAGTATTCCAAATAATGGATATCTTGCAGCAATGATATCATTAGTTAATTTAATATATGTTGGGAAGAACATATTATTAATATGTATGTCATATATATACTTAATATGGGCCATGTCATCATAGTCAAAGTTATGAAAGCAAGAATAGGTAAATGTACTTATTAATGAAAATAATACAATTCCTATTTTTGAATAATCTAGTCGGTATATACTTAGTAATAAGTTCTTATCTATGATGTATGATTTATTATTATATATGTATATACAAATAGAGATAATGACAACTAAAAGTAAGGCTCTTACAATAAACGATAAATATATTAAGTCTTTTACAAAAATAAATATAATTAATCCTAATATGAGATTAATTATAATTCCAATTATATAGGACTCTGAAATAGTATATTTTCTTTTTAAAACTAATAATACTAATGATCCAGGAACAATGATTTGTATAATTACTATGGCGAGTATAAACAGGATTGTTAATGGTATAATCATTATCTGCGAATTTATTTCAATAAATTATAATATAAGTCGTTATATTGAGATGTAATTAATTTAATATTATACTTTAATGATGATTTTAATGCATTAGTACTCATTTTATTTAATAATTCTTTATTATGATATAATTTTAGAATTGAATTACATATTGAAAAGGAATCTCTTGGTGGTATCAGATATCCATTATAACCATTTGTTATAACATCATTATTTCCACCAACTGTTGTTGCGATTACTGGTACTCCAAATGACAGAGACTCAAGTATTACATTTGACAACCCTTCTCCTAATGATGGAACAACCAAAAGATCAGCTAATTGATATATTTCGTGTATGTTAGAAATAAACGGAATGAATTTAAGATTATCTATATTTAATATTTTAGTAATGTTTAACTGTTTTGAAGTATTTATATCTCCGACTGATAATGCTGTGATTTGATTGTTGTAATTACTTAATTTTTTTATAGCTTGGATAAAATACTTTACTCCTTTTACGTCATGATAGTTGCCAATACGTATTACAACAAACTTGTCTAATGGGATATTGTATTTATGTCTTAATGATTCTTTTGAGTGAACATATGCATCATGCTTATTAAATTTTATATCTGGTATTACCACCCCATTGGGGATATATGTTAATTTACTATTTGGCACACCAATATTTAGTAATTCTTTTTGTATCGATTTAGTAATACAGATCACACTACTAGAATATTTTATTGATTTTAAAATAATTAATTTTAGTGGATTTCTTACAAATTGCATAATTATTTTTAAATCTGATGAACTACCGCTCCCTGTTAATTTAAGTAATAATGGTTTTTTAAATATTAATGATAAGATTAACGCAGGAAGAAATGATTCGTGAAGAGTATGTAAATGAAGAATTTGATAATTGTTGATATTCTTTAATAAATAAAAGAACCAGCTTAGAATTGCAAATTCGAAAATCTTATGAATTCGAATTCTTGTTATTTTAATTCCTTCATGTTCTAAAATATTTCTTTTGTTAGAATGAAGTAGTTTATTTGGTAATCTTGTTATTATATTAATATTATGATTATGCTTTAACAGCTCCTTCGACAGAATATGACATTGTTTTTCTGCCCCTCCTACTATTGGAAAGTAATCGGGAATCAACATCCATATGTTCATCCTGTTTTCTCTTGTCAATTTAATAATTTATTTATAAAGATTTAGATATTTTCAAATAATAGCTTTTCTACTTATCATTAATAGCAGTATATGTTTTACTAAGTAATTTTTTTAATAAATGATTTTATTAACCAACTCATTAATTGAATATACTGGCGAATATGACTTAAGATTGAAAATTCTTTAAATGCAAATAATTTCATTATTATGAAAAGTGGTAGGTGTAAGATTATTGTAGTTAAGATGGAATAGTATTGAATAGATCCAAAATATTGTTTTGCAAAAATTATTTTGCTTTTATATGAAATTAAATATTTTTCTTGATGTAATTTGATAGATCTTGATCCATAATGGAGTGACTTAACATCTGCACAATAATATACCTCATATCCGTACTGTTTAACTTTTAATGAAAAATCTAAATCTTCCATAAATAGAAAATATCTCTCATCAAAACCAGATAATTTAGAGTATAATTCAGATTTAACGAGATAAAATGCCCCAATAACATGATCAACATATCTATTTGACAGATGGTCCCAATTTGTCATTTTGTATCCCAAATTTGAAATTATACGATCTATTTTATTAATATGTAATATATATGAAATAAAAGTTGGACGTTTAGAGCAACTTCTTTGTACAATGTTGTGTTCATTGATTAGCTGAGGTCCTACTATTCCAATATTTTGATTAGCCTCCATTAATAATAATAGAGTATCGATTACACCTTCTTTTACAATTGTGTCAGGGTTAAGAAATAAAACATATTTAGTGCCTACATATTTAAAAGCAATATTGCAAGCTTTTGAAAAGCCAAGGTTATATTTTTGCTCAATTATTTGTATGTTTGGATTTTGTTTATTAATCAATTGTAATGAGTCATCAGTAGAATCATTATCTACAATTATAATTGATGAAATTATTGTTTCTTTAACAGCAAGAAGAGACTCTATACAATTTTTTAAATATTTTCCAGTATTCCAGTTAACGATTATTACAGAAATCATTTTATTAGATACGATTTTAAATAGTCGATAATCATTACTTTGTAAGTAGCTCAATCCATTTCTTTGACAATTTATTAATTGAATATTCTTTACTTCTTAATAGAGCTTGTGAGCGATAATAAAGGTTATTTTTTGCTTTTAACAAATCTACAATGTGATTTGAAATATTCTTTTCAACAATTAGATGATTTGATTTATTAATGTTCTCTACTAGTATTCCATATTTTTTCATCAATATTTCTGAAGGTCCCGTCTTGCAATTAGTAGAAATTACTGGCAATCCACATATCATTGCCTCAACCAATGAATTAGGAAATCCTTCATATAATGATGTATGAACGTAAAGGTCAGATTTTGCTAAATATTTAAAGGGATTTTTCTTAAACCCAAGTAAGTGTACACTTTTATTTAAATCCAATGAATTAATATGTAACTTTATTTCTTCTTCAAATGGACCACTGCCTAAAATCACTAATTGTAAATTGTGTATTTCTTGTTTTGCTTTATAAAATGAGTTAATCAAATAGATGTGTCCTTTGTCTGGCACAAGTGAAGATAAATTGATTATAACTTGTTTTTCAAATATTATTTTATTAGTTTTTGTAATTTGTTCATTTGCTAATTTATTAATTGTTTCTGTGTCAAACAAATTATTAATCACAGATATTTTATTTGTGCTGGCAAATGAACGCTCTATCATTTCATACTTAAGGTCTTCAGAGACACAGACAATATTATCAGAATACTTGTAGATCAATTTCATTAAACTTGTTAATAGAGTTGTAGTACCAAAGTTGGAATTAACTTCAGCATAGCTTCTGATCGTAGTTATTGTCTTTTTATTATATGTGAATATATTTATAAGATTTGATATTATTCCAAAACTCACAATGATATCAATATCATTTTTTATAATTAGTCTTTGAAGCAAAAGCAATCTCTTTATGAATCGAAACATTTTAATAAACAATAATTCATTTTTTTTTCCCTCAGCATTTAAATCAATTAGTTTAGCATAGTATTGGAAAACTATTTCGTCCTTTCCAAAGTATGCAATTTCGTGTGGTATTCCTGCATCTACTAGTGATTTAGAAATATTGCTTATTGCTCGTTGCATACCACCTTTATGCAAATGTGTAACAAGAAATAATATTTTTGGCGGTTCATTATTTGACATGCTTTATAAATATTTATCACACCATTGTTGAAAGACAAATGCTCGCCAGAGTTCTTCTTGATTATAATAATTATTTAACTGGTAGTTATCGAGTAATTTTATTATTGTTTTAGAATTCATAAATGAATGTTTATCTATATTATTTATTGTTAAAACATCTTTATAGAATGTAGTGACAGAATTATCTTGCAAGAGTTTCTTCGGGATGTTAAATCCCTTCTTTTGTCTGTAGACTAGATCTCTTGGAAGATATTTTTCTAATATCCTTTTTAATATCAGTTTATTATATTTTAAATGCGTTTTATTTGAATTTAATTTTGAACTAAAGTTTATGATCGTTTGATCAAGAAATGGTTCCCTTGTTTCAAGAGATGATGCCATAGATGCCCGATCAACTTTAACTAAGATATCGTCTTGAAGATTAGTTGCAAGATCTATAAGCTGCATAGTTGTAACCAATTCTAAGTCCTCACGATTATTATCGATAGCAATCTCAGAATCTGAATTATTTATCTCATCCGATAAAATTGATTTCGTATAATTCAACGATCTATATCCCAAATATTTGTTTGTTACCGAAGTAGAAGTACATATTGATTTTGCTCTTTGTGTTTTATTGATAATGTAACTCAATTTGTAATAGGCATTTGTATTATTATTGAGAATATGATGTTCTTTTGATTTTTCAATAAAATCTACTACTTTTGATACTAAAGCAGAGTTAATTATCTTATTATATTGATTGCTTATTCTTAGAGCATTAGGAAAACTCGAATACCAAGGGTAACCACCGAATAATTCATCTGCACCATCTGCAGATAACGCCACTGATACGTCTTTTGATGCGAACTGTGAAAGAAGTATTGTGGGAATTAATGAACTATCAGCAAATGGTTCATCATACACAATAGGAATCGTTGGCAAAATATCTACTACATCTCTAAGCGAGCAATACAGTTCATGATGATTCATACCAAGATGTTTGGATATCTTTTTCGCCCAATTTGCTTCATTATAGTTATGATCTTCAAATCCAATTGTATATGATTGGCATTTTTTAACGGTGTTGGTTTGTATAAGAGCAGAAAGAAGACTACTATCCAGACCACCACTCAAGAATATACCTATCGGCTTGTCAGATACCATTCTCATCCTGAATGATTTTAATAATATTTCCTCAAGTTCAAATGTTAATTGTTGATCACTATACTCATTCGGAATTAATTTCTGTCGTTTATAATTATCAACAGTATTCCAGTATTGATACTCACTAACCTCACCATTCTGATTAATACTAATAAATGTTCCTGGACTTAGTTTATACGTGTTTTTAAAAATACAATGTGGAGTCTTTATATATCCATGTTGGAAAAAGTGTTTTACACTGGAAATGTTAATTTCTCTTTGATAATTTGGGTGTGCCATTAATGATTTTAGTTCAGATCCGAATGCAAAAAACTTCGATTGTTTTGTCCAATATAGAGGTTTTACTCCTAGTCGGTCACGACAAATATGAATCATTTTATTGCGTTTATCAAATATTGCAAAAGCCCACATTCCGTGTAGTTGATTTACACAGTCTTTCCCCCATTTATGAAAAGCTTTTAATAAAACTTCAGTATCTGAGTTTGTAAAAAATACGTATTTTAATTTTGTTAGTATTGTTCTTATTTGCTTGGCATTATATATCTCACCATTAAATGTAATTGATAAGTTATCAAATTCCATTGGTTGATTTGCGCCAGTACTGATATCAATAATTGATAGTCGAGTATGTCCAATTCCTATACAAGTACCATTGATATTTCTGTACTGATGATTACAATTATTTGGTCCTCTATGATGCAGTGATTTAGTCATTTCTATAAGGATATTTTCACTACTTTTACCATAAAAATCGTAAAACCCTGTGATTCCGCACATAATATTATTATTTCTTTTTATTAATGTCGTTGTGAATGTGATTATGAATTAGCGATATGAAAGAAATATTTATTGAATAAGGTGATTATTCTATTTATAATATATGCGTCAGTGTTTTTGCTCAATTGCTTTTTTTGAGGCCATTTTTGATAAACCAGCACTACCAATCGCAATTAGAAGTGGCTCTAATGGTAACCTGTATCGTATTGAACCGATTGTAATCGCGTGAATCAAAGAATAATAAATTACAAACAAATAAATCAATGATAATTTTTTATAATCTTTTCTCAAAATAAAAACGGATATTAAAGCTAGACATAAAATTACACCAAATGACGCTATTGAGATAAATTTATAAAACCATGACTGATAATCAGGTGAATTTGGCCAAATATTCCAGAATCGGATTAATTTTTTAAATGCTTGTTTTACAGAATGTTTCTTATTGTTTTTTATGTACTCTAATGCTTTGTTCCGTTTCCATCTGTCTTCATCCAATTCTGATAATCCTTGAGGTACATCTTTTAGATAGGCATCTGGACTTTCAAAACTCCCAGATACTCCGCCGCTTATATTCCACTTGTTATTTCCCTCTAAAAGAACTTGACCTGCTCCAGACGTAAAAATATAAAATTCTCCTAAAGAGAATTTATTACGAACCCCCCAGGGGGTAATTACTAAAACAATCAAGAGTATTGAACTTATTATTGATTTTAATGAACATTTACTTATAAAATATTGCCAAATTAATATTACTGGTACATAATACAATAAAGTTGGCCTTATTAAATGACTAAAACCAATTGTAATGCCAGAGAGTACTTGTGATTTATTATCTTTGTTCATCAACTGAACGAACATTAATGTAACAAATAATAGAAACAGTGTTTCTGATAAAATTAATGATGAATAATAGATAAAAAATGGATATACAGAAGCAATTGATGCCGCTATAAGCGCAGATTTCTTATTACCACCAATTAGTTCTGCTAATTTTGCGATAAGATATATAGTAGCTGTAGATAACACCGCAAAAAACATTTTTACCCCAATCATACTTCCTTCTGTTATATAGTAGACTAGGGATATGATAATCGCAGTGAGTGGCATATCATGAGCCCTTTTGCCATCTGCACCTATTTGTATACCTTGACCACTTAATAGTGAGCTCGCTTCCTGCCAGAAGCGCTGTTCATCAGGAAATGAAATATTGGGATTAAAAAACAGTATATATACAGCTCTCAAGAAAAACCCAAAAATGCAAAGATAGAGAATTGCTCTCTTATTTGACTGATCAAGATCGATTACGGCGTCTGTCATTTTCACTCAATCTAAGCTCAATCCGTTCACGATTTTGCTGCACTATGGTATCTAAAATCAATCCATTACTCAGTAACAACATTGCGATGATCTCAAGCGATGCTGCCAGGGTTGCTAAAGGCACCTTATAGACATGTCCATACTTGAAATATTCCATTATGGGAAATACTCCCAGAATAAACCCGACAATGGACACAATAGATGCGACAAAGGCAAAGAAACTCAACGGCCTGTAATTTTTGAAAACAGCAATAATCGTTTTTAATATTCTGTACCCATCTGAAAAAGTATTGAGCTTTGATTCGCTCCCTAAAACTCTCTCTTTGTAGTTTATAGGAACCTCTTGAAAATCTATCTTTTTATCCAATGCATGTAGTGTTATCTCTGTCTCGATTTCGAATCCTTCGCTCATAACTGGGATATTTTCAACAAAATACCTACTAAATACCCTATAACCACTCAAAATATCTTTACAATCAGACTTATATAACTGATTTATCAGCCAGCGAATCAACCTATTGCCAAAACTGTGAAAACGGCGAGTATTTTCCTGGTCATAAACTCTCGTGGAGAGTCTGTCACCCACTACCATTTCTACTGATTCATTTTCAATCGGCACGATCAGTTTCGCAGCGTCTTTTGCTAAGTAGGTGCCATCACCGTCCACCATAAGGTAAATGTCTGCATCCACACGCCTGAACATGGCTCTAACGACATTCCCTTTGCCTCGCCTCTCAACACTAAAAACAACAGCGCCTGCTTTTCTCGCTTCATCTACTGTAAGATCTTCTGAATTATTATCAAAAACGTATATCGTTGATTCTGGCAAGACTTGGCGAAAATCCTCAACAACTCGACCAATCGCTACAGCCTCATTAAGACATGGTATGAGAACTGCAATTTGTTTTTTAGTGTTTAAATTCATATTACTGTTCAAGTGTATTCAGAAATCTCTCGGAATCTAGTATCATTCGATCAAGCGAAAAGTTGTCTTTGATTCGTTGAGTAGAGCATCTGGCAAGTGCATGCCTCGTTTTTCCGTCCGAGAGTTTGCTTACCATCCTTAATATTCCTTCAGCAATTGCCTCTACATCCCTAGCCCTTACTACCTCTCCACAGTCACCAACAATATGAGCTGAATCGCCAACATCTGTCACAACGCAAGGCACTCCTGTTGCCATTGCTTCAGCAATCACGTTTGAAAAGCCTTCACCATAAGAGGAGGAGACAAGAAGGTCAATGCCGTTCATACACCGGGGAATATCTGTTCTCTCTTTTTCCCATATAAAATATTCCTCTAAATGATAATTACTTACATCAGACTTTAATTTTGATAGCAAATCATGATCTCCACCACCAATACAGATCACCATAATTGGGATAGTACATTGCTGAAACACTTGTTTCATAGACTTAATAAAAGTAGCGTGATCTTTCATAATTTCTACTCTACCGACGACCCCAATCACAAGAGTATGTTGTCTAATACTCCATTCATCTCGGATAAGATATCGAACTAATTCGTTTTTTCTAAATCTTTGTGTTTCGATTCCATTGTAAACTACGCGTATATTTTTTTCTGAGAAACCGTTACTGATAGCATACTTCCGCCCCGCTTCTGAGTTGGATATTACCAATGACGGAATACTTGAAAGGAAACACTCAACCTTATAAACTATTCGAGTAAATAAGTCATACTTCTTCATATCGAGGTATGAGGCTCTAACCCCCCAGACAACCTTAAGATCACGATAAAACAACTTCAACACTATTGATAGTACATTCGGTACGGCCCCATATCCATGTATAATATGAGGCCTTTCTCTCTTGACTGTAAGTAGTAAAGACGAAAAATAATTATAAACATCCCAACGATCTTTTTTATTCATTGAGTAATAATTGATGCCTGCACTCTGTAACTGACTCTGCAAGGGCCCTCCTGAATATAGAAAAGCGACTGAAATTGTGTGTCCACGTTCCTTTAGTCCAATTGCCAAATTTACCAACTGACGCTCTGCACCACCAAGCTGAAGTGACCGTATAAGAAACATGATTTTCATTCGCCGTCATCATACCCCATCAAGTACACGTCTCGCACGTTCTTTCCATGTATACTTTTGTAAAAACAGTTTATGTGCATTATTGGCAAGCATCATCCTATGCTCTCTGCATTCCATCTTTTTAATAGCACTAACCCAACCTTCAATATCATCAGGAAGCACAAGGAGAGCAGTCTCCTCATCAAGCACTTCTCTTAACACTGGTAAATCAGATGCTATTATCGGCTTGTTGTGAGCCATGTATTCAAACATCTTCAATGGCGATGTGTAATTTGATATATTTTGTGGCCTATTTGTACTGCTTGAACCAAATGCGTAAGTTAGATATTGATTAGGAAGTAAGCATATATCAAGATTATTAATGTACTTGGATAGATTTTTTTGATTTATATGACCATAAAAATAAACGTTATTTGCATGTATTATTGACCGCCATCTACGAACATCCTCTTTTAAACCACCGATTATATGGAATTCAATGTCAGGAAGTTGTGGAGCTATTTGCTCTATTATTTCAATCCCTTTCCCTTTATAGAGATGACCAACATACCCAACTTTTAATAGATTCTTACTCCCATTTAATACTGAGCAATCATTCATATTAATTGACACCTCATCCGCAGCATCAGGTGCAACTATAAACTCAATCTTACAATTATCATATCTTGATGAATACTCATGCCTTAGTGCCGCTGTTATAACAACTAATCGCTTAAAGGTAGGCAATCTTATCAAAATGTTAAACATATATCGTTCAAGTACGCCATACCATACTGGAAAATGTGATTCAAATATGACAGGTTTTCCCATCAATGCAGCTACAAGACAAGAAACAAGGCTTCTTCCATAAACGATTGTATTTCTTGAACAGATTACAATATACGCAGTCTTGATTATTTGCTGAAATACCGTATAAATATATCTTAATCTTGAACCGTCTATTGTTACCAAAGAAAATTGTTTGATGTCAAAACAACTCTCTACATTATAATATGTGTAAACATTGATTTTTCTAACATCATCATTATTAGTCTTATCATCAAATGTATACAATATTACTGTATTTTTGTTTTGCGAAAATGCTTGGCACATTTTCATTATATGTAAACTGTTTGCTGAAGGTGATGGAATAACTGAATTTGAAAAATATGCTATATTCATATTATTAGTTAGATCTATAGTTATTATTGATATATTTTTACTATTGTATTATATTTGTGTTGTGTTATTTAAATTATGTGTAATTAAGATATATGCATTTTTCGTTATTTTACTAACATGTTCATTGTTATTGTAACAATACAATATTTTGTAAGTAGTTGTTTCTTATTTCCATATTTAAACAAGAATCAATCAGGATGCACTGATCCCTCAGATCGGTAATCTCCGTCTGCACATATAGAGGTTTGACAGTGCAAACATGGGGAGCAGGTGGTTATCATTCTTTGCCAGTCCACGATAGCGGCCCTTGTCAAAGCCAAATTGCCGCTTGATGATCCTGAAGGGGTGTTCCACCTTGGCACGGATGCTGGTTTTGGACTTTTTAAGCTGCTGCTTGGTGCAATCGAGTGAGCTGTCATTCAGAACTCTTCTCTTTCCCGGTATCATGGCAATATGCCAACTGACATGGCGCCCATGGAGGTCTTCACGATTTTCGATTCCACGGTAACTTGAGTCAGTAAAAACAACCTCTTTTTCACCATTGAGTAATATATCTGCCTGAGTAAGGTCATGCTCACTAGCAGCTGTAGTGGCCAGACTATGTACGGAATCATATAAATGCTAATCAAATAAAATATTTTTAAGGCGTTAGTCTAGTTTGGTTTTAATAAATTTGATTTGTGTCTTTATATTTTGTTTTCGTGCTCTACGTTTTCTAAAATCACGAAATTCGATTTGTGTTAATGATTTTATTTGTTGTACGGTTCTAGTTACATAACTTGTAAAGGTGATGAAATGTTCAGAATTTATAAAATATTGATCACCACCATTTGATAAATAAGTCTCTTTAAAAAGCTTTTGATTTAAACTAGAATATAATACGCTAGAAAGCAAGAAGTGATCGCAAATTATTTTATTTTGAAAACTCCCTAAATCAATAAAGTATAGTTTTTGATCCTTAGTAAGGATAAAGTTTTGTTTAGTGAGATCTGCGTATATCATTGATTTTTTAATCTTATCAATATTAGTAAGTGACATAATAAGCTTCTTTATCAATTCATTTTCTCTTTTTGATATATATCTTTTATTTTTTAAATAATCTATGTCTTCAAACAAATCAGCTAAATAAGATTGAAGATCAACATATATTACCTCAGTGTTATGTAGTGTAGCTAAATTTTTTGCATAATGAAATGTAAAGTCATCTGAAGTAAGTATTGGAAATTCACCATCAATATAATCCAATATAATTGAAGTGCTATCGTTATAAATTATTTTTGGAACAAAATCTAGTTGATTATATATCGGAATCATTTCTCGTATTCTTGTAAAATGTATATTATTTGGATTTTGTACTTGATGATATTTATATTTTTTTCCATTATCAGCGATTAAAAGATCGACAAGTGGCTGTCTGATCTTTGAATCTCTTTTCATATTCTGATTAACCTTTTCCTGTGGTTTTAAAGACTTTATTGTATAATTACTTTCAATAATATATGATATTTTTTCGTTCTTCATGAGAGACTACCTAATTATTAATCGTTAGAATTTGAGTGAATTATGTTGTTATAGTATTTATCTTGCCGTTATCTATTTCAATTATCTTGTTACATATGTTTAGATCATCAATTACATGTGAAATAATTAATATTGTTTTATTTCCTATAAATGTATTAATCATTTCTTTTATACGATTCTTTGTTCTATAGTCTAAAGATGAAGTAGCTTCATCAAATATAATAATTGATGTATCTCGGTAAAGTTCTCGAGCAATGGATATACGTTGTTTCTGTCCACCAGATAGAGTAGATCCACCAGAAGCGATTATTTGATCAAATTTATCTGGGTTATTGTTTATATATGACAATTGCGAATAATTGATAGCATTACTTATTTTATCCGAATCTACTTCATTATCCCACATGGTAATATTATTAATGATAGAATCTCCAAATATACACGGATCTTGTGTCACATAAGAGATTTTTGAACGCAAGTCGCTGATATTGATAATTGAATATGGAATATCATCAATTTGAATTGTTCCTTTTGAAGGAAGTATCAAACCAATTATCAGATCAACTAACGTTGTTTTGCCGCACCCTGAAGGTCCGACTATACCAACACAATCATTTTTTTTGATTGTTAAATTTATATTAGAGAAAATAATATTATCGTCTATTTTATAACTAACATCTATAAAATTGATTTGATCTTTAAATTTATTTAATTTCAAATCATTAGTAGTCTCAGAATTTTGTTTTATGTTTGAAATTGCTTCTTTCGAAATTGCTATAGATCCTGATCTACTTAAGAATGTTTGCCATTCTGACTGTAATGATAATATTGAACCAAACGATCTATTAATTAATGCAATTGGAACAATCATCATAATTATAGACTGCCCTTGTTCTAAATATAGATAAGTAATTACTAGTACAACAATTAATACATTTAAAAATTGAAATAAAGAGGAAGTTACAGATATTACAGATTGTATAATAAAGTTGAGACTCTTAGATTTGGTCAGTAATGGATATAGATGTTTCAAAACCTTTTTACTAGTATTTGTTGATTTTAAATATTTGTAATTTGAAAAGAATTGTAAAAATATATCTTGTATTTCACCATTAAGTATTATTGATTTATATGACATTTTAGTTATACTTTTTCTTAACCTAGTATGTGATAAGAAAATTAATATTCCTAAAACAATAAGTATAAAAGTAAGTTTGTAATTAATAATTAATGAAAATGTCGTGAATATAATTATATTCAATATCATAATAATAGTTGCAACATACTTTTTAAATGCAGAAATTATCTGACCTGGTACAGTTGTTACAAGATTATTGTAATAACCAGGTTTCGATTTTGTGTAATAACTGTAGGTCATTTTATTGCACGACTGAACATGATAAATTTTATATTTTTTTTCTAGGTCAGCAAAGATATAGGAATTAAGAACGTCAAATAATGACTGTAATATGAACTTTAAAAGAAAGACTACAATAATTAAAGTTATTATTGAAATAAATGATGGAGTTATCACTAAATAACTAAATAATTTAGCTAGATAAGTCGTTATAACAGAATCATCTGTTAAATTGTTTAGATTATCAAGTGACAATAGTGGTAGAACGATACTTATCCCAAGTCCTTCCATTAACGTAGTTGTAAAAGCTATGATTACTAATAAATATATCTTTTTACCAACTAAATATTCGAAATAAACAAAATAATTAAATAATGATTTCATGTTAAATTACTATTTTGTCTTTCGTTGTTACAATTCCAGTTATGAACTTCTATTATTAATTCACATATACCTTTTATAGTATCTAAATCTTCTGTCGTTATATTATTTGGATTATTTATTTTTTGATATAAAAAATTGGATGGCATCTTAAAACTAGCAAATTCAATAGCGCTTAATAATATTTTAATTTCATCTTTTGAATTCTCAATTATATAATTCTCTTTGCATTTTTCTTTTATAATTTGACCCAATAGATTTAAATCAGAACATACATCTATTTTGGCATATTTTGAAAAATATGTTTGTTGAAACAATATTACAGGTTTGTTCATTAAATAGGCTTCTAAAGCTGCTGTTCCGGTTATAGTACATAATATAGAAGATTGCCTTATCAACTCATGTGAATCAATATAAGGTGAGATCAATCTTACATTCGGGAACTTAGTAATATCCCTATAAAACTTTAATGGGCGTTTTCCAGCCATGGCTGGATGTTCTTTTACATACAATTTATGTGAAAGCGGGATATTTTTTGATAATGTTTCTATAACATTCTGTTGATTAGCAAAGTTTGGTGATAACACGCTTGTTGATGCTTCAGGATTAACATGAAGGGGAAAGAATACAAATAACTCATTATGCATATCAATATTATCAAATTTTACAAGATTAAGCCATATTTTAAATACCTTAGTTGTTTCATTTAACGCAATTGACACTTCTGATTTTTTTCTAAGATGTTGATTTGACTGAAATGAACGAAATATTGATAGTATTGAAGATAACCATGTTTTAATAAGATGTTTAAATACTAGTACATTACTTAGTTTGCTAATATTATCTAAATAATTCATAGTGGTATAATGCCAATCTGGTTTTTGTGCTGTATTATTAGAATAAGAGGTATAAAAGTCTAAGAGTTCGCTTGATAATTCTTTTTTTAATAGTTGCCTTCTTGATTCCCGATCACTGACCAAATAACCAAGATAGTTTGAATATTCAGATTCATTATTTTCAGCTAACATGACGTTTTGATTTATTCTTGAGTGTAAGAATATATAAAATGGAATATTATATAACTCGCAAATCTTAACAAGAAGCCGTGAATGAAGACTTGCATTAGTAGGTAAAACAACGAAGTCAGGTTTAAACTGATTTAGTCTGTCATCATATATATCAAGATACTCACAAATAATAGATTTTAAGACTTCATGATCGACAATGTTCATTATTTTTGTATTTATACGATCATATCCAAAATTATACATATATCCAATATTTCTATCTGACATAATAAGCTGAGTTAGTGGTGTATTAAATTTCTTTTCCCAATTTACAATTCTTGAATTAGCGCATTTTCTTTCAATTGCATTTTGCTCAATCTCATCAACCACATCTATAAATTCATAATTAATGTCTTTTTGATTTTTAAGAAATTGCAAATGATTATTATTTTTTAAGATTGTAATCCCTGCATAACTATTCCATCCATGTGTTTTGGACCAATACTTTGCCATTTCGTGAAATATATATGCTTGGTGTAACTGGTTAAAATGTAGAAATATTTTCATATGTATTAAGTTTTACCTTTTATATAACTCGTGAATTTTTCTTGTAAGTGCTGCTCGACCTGACGGTAAAAAGGCAATATGCGGCAGACTCCGTGGCATTTCCCTAACCGCCAATAATCGACACGATGACATAGTGGTCTTCAAAACCCATCGTTAAATGCGAATCATCATCAGGACAGATTGTCTCATTCAGCTTTTCCCTGAACGGATCCCGACAATCTTATCGGGCAGATCCGGAGCCAGCGATTTTGCCAAATCCACGATACGGGCGGAGGATATTTTTGACATGAATATCTCCCCCCTGCATTCATTTGAAGTTTTTGAATATAACATCAACACCTTCTCTCAGGGTGATCCAGAAGCGGGTCATATTCTTGTGGGTTACCGGGAGATGATCAGCACCCTCCCTCTGCGATTAGTTTCTTAAAAAAAAGGAACTACCGAGCCCCTCGATTCAACAACATTACCATAATGAACTACAGCGAAACTGATCGGATGGTCACCCGCCATATTATTTGCCGCGATAAAAAGCTTGTCTAAGGCCAGTTTAGTCGCTCCATACAAATTAATCGGGTTTGCACGACTTGAGTAATTTAGCTGTGCTAACGTATGCAGGTGGTTTGTGAGTCTCTACAAAGACCTCTTGTCTTCCGGCTCGGGATCACCCCCCCACCAAGTCAAAACCCGTGTGGCGGTTAAAGGTCCTAGCATGGTTGAGAATATGTGTCTCGATAGGTAGCCTCTGATCATATCCCATACCAATTCTGCCCAAGTAAATAATTGCAACTAAAAACTTCATCCGGTTTCTGTCAAAGATTGTTTTGACTGTGGTTTAGGTGACAGCACACTATTGAAACACTTCTTGCGAAGTAGCTGTGCCACGGTTAACAGCGGTTTTTAGTCGCCTGCCCACCAACTCATCATAATACTTCGGCGCCAGCCCCATCCCTGGCCTTAACCGACGAACATCCTCGGGGACTATAACGTGCCCCGCAGGTAAGTCTTTCACAAAGTAAATCGACCGTCGAAAGATTTTGTTGCCTTCTTCAGACTTCTGACGTTCGAATCCTGCTTGGCCCAATGTCAACCACGCGTTCTTGGCATCAACACATAGCCGTTCCAGTTCTGCAGGCTGCAGTGAAAACTCACTATCTGGCCCTTTATCTTCACGACTCAAGGTAAAATGTTTTTCTATCAGACAGGCTCCCACGGCCACTGCTGCTACTGATGCCGTGGTACCCATGGTATGGTCGGATAAACCGCTCAGCACGTCAAAGCGATTAGCCAATTCGGGAATTTGCCGCAGATTGGCCTGATCCATTGGCGCTGGATAGCTGCTGATGCAATGGAGCAAGATCAGATCCTTACAGCCCGCCTCACGTGCGGTGGTTACCGCCTCCTCAATTTCTGCCTCGCTCGCCATTCCAGTGGACATGATCATCGGCTTGCCAGTACTCGCCACATAACGGATTAGGGGCAAATCTACAACCTCAAACGACGCAATTTTGTAGGCCGGGACATTTAAGCTTTCGAGCAGATCAACCGCCGTTTCATCAAACGGCGTAGAAAACACAGTGATGCCGCGCTTGCGTGCATGTTCGAACATTATCTGATGCCACTCGTAAGGTGTTTCGGCCCACTTGTACAGGTCGTAAAGCTTGTAACCATCCCACAAACCACCTTTAATCATAAATTCAGGCGCATCGCAGTCAATGGTCATCGTGTCTGCGGTATAAGTCTGTAGCTTGATCGCATCAGTTCCACAACGATGAGCCTCATCAATGGTTTCAAGCGCACGCTCCAACGAGCCATTATGGTTGGCAGACAACTCGGCAATGATGTAGGGAGGCTGGTCAGGTCCGATTAAACGATTCTCAATCTTGAAACTCATTACTCTTTACTCTTGTTGGATTTTAGGGGATATGAGGACACACCAATCTCCATTTTGGAATTTTCAATAACCCAGATTGATTTTTTAGAATCACTCTCAACACTGTTTAACCAGCTTAAGTGATCCTCGATAGTAATTACATCTCTATTAAAAAAAAGAACCCTAACTTTTTCTTGATTTCTCCATTTTAGCAATTTCTCTGCATCACTTGTTTGTACTGGACGATATGTAGCAGACATTATAAATTTATACTTTTTTAATAAAGTAATTCAACTTACAGGTAACAATTTATCAATAACATTGTTTACACCATCTCCAGAACATACATTCATACAATGTTCTGACCAGTCATATATCTTTTTAATAGACACTATCTTCTCAACAGCAGACTTAATGCAATCTAGTTCAACAGACTCAACATCACCTATCCACTGAATCAGCCCCATATTGTGCAAACTACGATTAACTGGTTTTTGGTTTTCAGCTACAGTAACCACCAATGTAGGTAGTCCAAGGCATAAACGCTCCCAATTAGTAGACCCACCAGCGCCAACTGAAAAACCTGCCTTCAACATTAAATGCGCTAGAGAAGGCAAATTTGAATGCAACTGCATATTTAACGAATTATCTACTTGGTATTTAATTTTATTATAATTTGCACTTTGTCCTGACACCACTACATCAACACTATCAAAAGATATATTAACGTTCCTCAATGCGGCAAGCGTTAAACCAGTTAGATCATGATGGTCAATGCCGCCAAAAAATACCAAAAGATTTTTTAGTGGCTGCCTTCTGGGTTTTGCAATCTTATGTAATTGAGAATATTGTGGTTGCAGAAGTGCGTATTGTGGCCCCAGCAATTGAATGCACTTTTCAGTAAGCTTTCCTTGGTATCGTACTGACATATTCTCAACCAGGTTCTGGTCGAGCAACAAATCACAGTCATGATCGCGATCAGCAAGATCATCAATCACCATAATCCTGTTACAGTACGGCTGAAGCATGGATTCCCAGTGCACATCCAACGCATAGTGATCGACGACCAGCCAATCCGGACGACTGTCGCCAAGCCTCTTGATGGTTTGCTCTGCGTCAACCTTCCAACGGGTACCAAGCCAGTCGGCATGACCAAGCGTTTCTTCATCCACTATCGGTTCGGTACTGGCTTTGCTATCGGGTGGCAACGCCATCACCTTGAATCCTTCATGCCGAATTCGCTCTAGCATATTGCCTTCATGAGCGCGACAGACAAATCGACAATCAGCCCCGCGTTCACGCAAAGTATGAGCAAGCGTCAGGCAACGCATCACATGGCCGGAGCCAATCTGCAGGGAGGCGTCAGTACGGAAAGCAATACACAAAGGCTGCTGACTATCTTGGTTCATGCCAGAGATTTTGTCAGGGTCTTAAACATCCATTCAGCCTGCTCCCAGTCTTCAGGGGTGTCAACATCCTGGACACGATGACGTGGCAGAGGCACGGGTGTGGCATCATGGCTGAACAAAAGCTTCTGCGCTAACCAGGCCTCAGCGTTGCCCCAGTAAAACTGCCCTGCGTCGTGCCAGGCTTCTTCCAGATCTTGAGAACGGTTGTTGAAGTGCTCTGGGTGGAACATTTCTACACGTTGTTCCGATGTAATACGAATAGCACGCTGGATGGGAAAAGCATAACTGGTGACAGAGAAGGCATAGTCAGCATTAGTACTCTGCAGGATCTTCAGGCCTCGTTGCAGGTCGCCGGCCTGTACAAAAGGGGCTGTTGCATAAATACAGCAGACTTGACTGGCCTTTTGGCCGTTCGCGTTTTGCCATTGAGTAGCATGAGCAATGACAGGGGCAGTCCCTAAATAGTCATCCGCCAACTCAGCTGGGCGCATGAAAGGAACTTCTGCTCCGTATTCACGTGCCACTTGGGCGATCTCAGCATCATCGGTTGACACGATAATTCGACCAAAGCATTCACTCTCTTTTGCCGCCTCTATCGACCAAGCAATCATCGGCTTACCACAGAAGTCGCGGATGTTTTTGTGTGGTATGCGCTTGCTGCCACCACGGGCCGGAATCACGGCCAGTCTCATTGATGCAATACCCTGTGCAGGGTATCGATAATCTGATGCTGATCGGCTTCATTGAGTGTGGTATACATCGGCAGACTTATTGTCTCTTTGTAATACTGCTCTGCGTCTGGACAGTAACCCGCATTAAAGCCCAACTGCTCGTAATATGGCTGCCGATAAATCGGGATGTAGTGGAGGTTGACATGAATATCAGCAGACCACAGATGCTGATAAACCTGTCGCTGGCTTATACCCCTTTCATCCTGTTTGATTCGGATTGGGTAAAGATGGTAACTTGAGTATGATGCTGGATGTTGCCAAGGTGATGTCACCGGCAAATTCTTGAACGCTTCATCATAACACTGAGCGATCTGGTGGCGTTTTTCGATAAATTCATCGAGCCGTTTGAGTTGACTCAAACCCAGCGCCGCCTGAATATCTGTCATACGATAATTGAATCCAAGATCAATCTGCTGATAGTTCCAAATTTCATCCGCTGGCCGCGGCCGCATTAGTTCCAGATCGCTGGTAATACCATGCGAACGATAGCGCATCATTTGTTCGGCCAATTTGGAGTCGTTAGACAGTGCCATACTACCTTCACCGGTAGTGATGATCTTTACCGGGTGAAAGCTGAAGACCGTGATATCGCTAAAACGGCAGCTGCCCACTGGTTCACCCTTGTACTTGCCACCGATGGCGTGGGAGGCATCTTCAATTATGCGAAAACCATACTCTTTGGCTAAAAAGTGAATAGCCGCCATATCGCAGCTTTGGCCAGCGAAATGGACTGGAATAACAACTTTGGGCAGTTTGTTCTCTGCCTTCGCCTGTTTCAGTTTTTCAGTCAGGCGCTCAACGCTCATGTTGTAGGTACGTGGATCAATATCGACAAAATCCACCTGTGCTCCGCAATAGAGTGCTGCATTAGCACTTGCCACGAATGTATTGGGGCTGGTCCAAACCCCATCATTCGGCCCAACATCCAACGCAAGACAAGCAATGTGCAAGGCACTAGTGGCGCTGTTGACTGCAACCGCATGAGATGTGCCTGAATAATCTGCTACAGCTTGTTCGAAACGCGGCACCATCGGCCCTTGGGTCAACCAATCAGAGCGTAGCACCTCAACTACTGCATCGATGTCGGCTTGAGAGATGTCTTGGCGGCCGTAGGGAATCATGATATTAAATCTATCCAATTGCAGCTTGGTTGGTATCAATCCAGGCCTGCAGTTCAGCGTCATTCATCCATTCGGTATTAGTATCACTGGCGTAGGTAAACCCATCCGGAACCTTCACACCGTCTTTGATTCGGTTAGTGTCAGTACCCCAATCATTGATCTGAGGCAGAATTTTATAGTGTTCGGGGTATTCGTAGGTGTAAAAAGAATCCTCTGCACCGATCATCTGTTCGTGCAACTTCTCGCCAGGGCGAATCCCAACGATTTCCTGCTTAGCTTCTGGGGCAATAACACGCGCTAAATCCGTAATCTTCATCGATGGGATTTTTTTCACATAAATCTCGCCACCCAGCATGTCATCAAAGGTATGCCAGACCAGTTCCACACCCTGTTCAAGCGAAATCATGAAACGGGTCATGCGCGGATCTGTGATTGGCAATACCCCTGTGTCTTTGTTGGACATAAAAAAAGGAATCACTGAACCGCGGGAACCCATGACATTGCCATAACGAACCACGGCCATACGTGTCTGGTGGCCGCTAGCATAGGAGCTATTACTTGCTACGAAGAGTTTGTCGGATGCAAGTTTGGTTGCACCGTAGAGATTGACCGGACTGCTCGCCTTGTCAGTGGAGAGAGTCACCACTCGCTTCACCCCTTGATCAATACAGGCATCAATCAAATTCATTGCTCCATCGATGTTCGTCTTAATACATTCAAACGGGTTGTATTCAGCCGTCGGGACAATCTTTGTGGCTGCCGCATGAACTACGTAATCCACACCCTGTAATGCGCGATAGAGGCGATCCTTATCGCGCACATCACCGATAAAGAAACGGACACGTTTGTCGTCCTTAAACAGTTTGGCCATCTCCCATTGCTTCATCTCATCACGAGAAAACACAATAATTTTCATTGGGTTGTATTTGGTCAGCGTCATAGGGATGAAGGCATGGCCAAAGGAACCGGTGCCACCAGTGACTAGTATTGTTGAGTTGGTAAACATAGTTGTATGACGTGAGGGTCTTAGGAATTTAAGTACTGTCTAACAGGTGATACCACAACTCCCAAAAAATCTAGTTATGGTGAGTGACATTGAGATACTCTATTCACTGTATATATCCTTGACCTTTCGACCTCCCTCCTCCACTTTGAGAGTTCTTACATCTTGATTCTCAATTATACATTCGCACTCTTCTTAAAGTTACAATGCGACCAGATTACTCTAACTTCAATTATGCATGGTAGTAGTTTGAAGAGGATTTGTAATATACTTGTTAGGGAGATAGCTGGAATATATCGTTAAGCACGCTACCGCCATACCGTGATTTCTCACGATTGTTCTTTACCCCAATTGTTCATCTATTCTGGCTATCCAGAACAGAAATAGAGAGCTTTTTATTCCCTCATTTTGCTTCGTTGAACTCTCACTT
>Ga0208467_1000021_pt1 | contig 47278 bp, 37 predicted proteins | sample DeeseametaMP2098_FD_184176 | JGI IMG/M metagenome (GOLD analysis project Ga0208467, IMG submission 184176) | Marine microbial communities from the Deep Pacific Ocean - MP2098 (SPAdes) | ecosystem: Environmental > Aquatic > Marine > Oceanic | place: North Pacific Ocean | collected 2011-05-26 | reverse complement strand
AGCTATTTGAAACCACGAAATGATCTGAATGTCGGTATTTTCCATACGTCCAACATCTTCGGTTCGCAGTGGAACTTTCTGAGGCTAAGATATCTCAGTATGGATCTGTCTGTTTCCAGACCTATCAGCAGATTCCAGCGTTTCGGTTTTGGTCTAACAAATCATTTCGTTAACAGCAGGGAGTATGTTCTTGTAGCGTACAACCAGTACTCTCTCGCCTTTGATGAATCACTACGCCTTTTGTCATATTCTCTGAGCTGGACTTATGACAACAGCCAGTGGGGTTTCACCAGTCCGTCGGACGGCTGGAGGACCAATGCACTGTTCACACAAAGTCTCGATCTTTTTGGATATCCCCTTGATTTCAAGACAGTTCTTTTTGATGCTCGCCGTTATTTCAGAGTTGGCAGACTCTACAGTTTTGCCTTTCGAGCCATGGGTGGATTTAGTTTAGGCGCGGATCCACAGAGATTTTTTCTTGGTGGCACGCAGAACTGGCTATTCGGTACCGGCTACACTGATGGTAAACGCGATCCTGCTCGGTGGAATGATGATGAGGATGCTGACATTTGGGATAGTGAAAACAGTAACTACCTTAAGGATCTGTATTTCTCGATTTTCGTCCTTCCTATTCGAGGTGCCCGGCTGGTGGAGAAAAACGGAACAAAGGTATTTTTGACAAATTATGAGTTCAGATTTCCATTTGTGAATTATCTTGCACTCGGTTTCCCGCTAAGAATCATCCTCGGCAACATTCAGGGAGTTCTCTTTATTGATGCTGGTGCGGCATGGGATGATAATTTCCAGTTCCGATCTACCGATCCAGTCACGGGTCTCACCGATTTTGACGATTTTGTTGCCACCTATGGAGCGGGATTGAGGTTGAATATCGGCTATACAATCATCCGATTCGATGCCGCCAAGGACTATACCATGCACGGTAGTTCCGATTGGCAGTATTATATCTCCTTGGGTACTGATTTCTAGATCACATTTTTTTATCTGACTGTTACTGAATAACATCGAGAGCCTTCTTTGTGCTTGATTTTCCTCGGGGGAATTATCAACTTTATCCCGCTCAGTAATGGCTAAGGCCTCAATCAAAACCGTTTTTCTCTGCTCTGAATGTGGCAACGATTTCTCCAAGTGGCACGGCAAGTGTCCAGCCTGTAATGAATGGGGAACGCTGAAAGAGTACACACCGCCCGCTGGCGGCCAACGAGGAAAAGGGCGGGCGAATACTCCGCCCCTCCTATCTCTTGAAGACATCCTCACCAATGGAGATTCTGAACGTGCTACCACAGGCATCAGTGAACTGGACCGTGTTTTGGGCGGTGGTTTCCTCAGGGGTTCCGTGGTACTGCTGGGCGGCAATCCCGGGATCGGTAAATCGACACTGGCTTTGCAGGCTGCGGCGGCGGTGGGAGGTACAACGCTATATGTTTCGGCTGAAGAAAGTCAGGAACAGATTGGGTTGAGGGCGAAAAGGCTCGGTGCCTCGGGAGAAAAAGTCTCCATTACATCGGAAAATCGATGGGAGAGGATTGAGGAACAGATCAGTTTGCTGAAACCGGAATATTTCGTAATTGATTCCATTCAGACCATTTTCACGGAAGGTGGCGATGCACTTCCCGGTGCCATCAGTCAGGTGAGAGAGTGCGGACAGAAGATCCTTGATGTATGCAAGTCCCGAGGTACCACCGCAATCATTATCGGTCACGTCACCAAGGAAGGCGTTATTGCCGGACCGCGAATGCTAGAGCATATGGTGGATACAGTGCTTTACCTTGAGGGAGACACTCGTCACGACTATCGTCTACTCCGGGCGGAGAAGAATCGTTTCGGTTCTACCAATGAAGTTGGTGTTTTTGAAATGACTGGCGAAGGGATGAGAGAAGTAGAGAATCCGTCTGAAATGTTTTTGGCTGAGCGGCAATCTGATGCAGCCGGTTCGGCAGTTTTCCCCAGTATGGAAGGAACCAGGCCAATTCTTGTGGAAATTCAGGCATTGGCTTCCAATGCCAGCTTTGGAACGCCTCAGCGCAATGTTACCGGCTTCGATCTGAGGCGTCTTTCAATGCTTCTAGCAGTGCTGGAGAAACGGTTGGGTGTAATAGTTGGAACGAGTGATGTTTTTGTGAATGTGGTGGGTGGCATGCGAATAGATGAGCCGGCGGCGGACCTGGCAGTTATTTCCGCTGTAGCATCCAGTAAGAAAGATCAAGCGGTGCCAGGTGATACCGTCCTTATGGGAGAAATTGGTCTTGCCGGAGAATTGAGATCCATAGCTGGCATGGATGGCAGGCTGAAAGAAGCAAAACGGCTCGGTTTCAAACAGGCCGTCGTTCCTCACAAAGGGGCGAAGAAAGTGCAAGGGCTCCATCTGACGACATGCCGAACCGTGTCCGAAGCCTTCAAAGCGATCTTCTGATTGAAACTCCACGGCATTTTTTCGGCGCTGGCTTTTTTACGGCAAATGAAATTTGGTTATAGTCGTTTAACAGCGGTTTTTCTGGCTTGCTTATTCTTTGGGTGCAATGAGCCGTGTTGGGAAGAGGATTCTGCCTGCAAGCTTGAGCCTGATCCGGGACCTTGTGAAGCGGCAATTATTCAATACTATTTTGATAAGCGATCCGGTGACTGCGAATTCTTCTATTGGGGTGGTTGTGATGGGGTTGCTCCGTTCGAAAGTATGGATGCATGTGAAGAGGCGTGTGCCTGCAACAGCGGGTGAGGCATGGGTTTTACAGTAGAATCAGAAGACACTGCTTCTTCAGCTCGCGTTGGTCACCTAGTGACTTCCCGGGGCGAGATACCAACGCCTGCTTTCATGCCAATCGGTACTTATGGTGCCGTTAAGACACTCTCACCAAGAGATCTGAAAGAGGTAGGTGCTGATGTCATTCTGGGAAACACTTACCACCTCTATCTTCGGCCGGGGATGGACATTATCAAAGATGCGGGGGGACTCCACAAGTTTATGGCGTGGGAGAGCCCCATTCTTACCGACAGCGGTGGCTTCCAGATTTTCAGCCTGGCTGAGTTGAGGAAAATCAGCGACGACGGTGTCATATTCACGTCGACTCTTGACGGCAGTGAACATTTCTTGACGCCAGAACTTTCTATGGAGATTCAACTGATGCTGGGCACTGATATTATTATGGCATTTGATGAATGTCCGCCCGGCGGCTCAGATGACGCTACTCTAAGGGGAGCCGTCAAGAGAACGGAAAAGTGGGCTGATCGTTGCTATAAATTCCTGCAGGGAAATAAAGGATTTGGAGAGTCGGGCCCTCATTTTTTTCCCATTGTGCAAGGTGGTGTGGACGAAGAACTCAGAAAACAGAGTGCCGAAACTGTTCTCCCTTTTGCCCAAACTGGAATTGCCATAGGCGGACTGGCTGTAGGTGAAGAAAAAGAAGCAATGTTTGAAACAGTAGTGTTGATGAACGATATTTTACCCAGAGATAAACTGAGGTACCTCATGGGTGTGGGAAAGCCGGAAGATATTATCAATGCTGTGTTAAAAGGTATTGATCTGTTTGACTGCGTCATTCCGACCCGAAACGCAAGGAATGGCCAGTTTTTTACCTGGGAAGGGAAACTCAATATCCACAATAGCCAATTCAACAAAGACTTCTCTCCCATCAGTGAAAATTGCTCCTGTTATACTTGCGGAACATTCACCAGGGCCTATCTCCGGCATCTATTTAAACTGAATGACGTTCTTGCCCTTCACCTTGCTTCTCTCCATAATGTTACATTTTATATCGAACTAATGGACACTATCCGACAAGAGATTGAAGAAGGGACCTTTGCCCCATGGGCAAAAGATACACTCTTAGCAGTCTCTCCTTCAGATGGCTGATATGGCAGTGACACATATTGACAGTTATCTTTATCGATTTGGCGAGGACGGTCGTCCGCTCTACCTGATGCTAAGGCGACAAGTGAAGAAACGTTACGGGCACCTTTGGCAAGGCGTTGCGGGACAGATTGAAGAGGGAGAGACGGCAGTGCAAACGCTCCTGAGAGAGATTGAGGAGGAGACGGGACTTTGCCCGAAGCGTGTTTTTGTAGCCGATCATGTCACGTCCTTCTACCAGAGTTACAACGACAGAATAAACAGTGTCCCTGTTTTCGGTGTGGAAGTGGGCTCACCCAAAGTTCGCCTTTCGGAAGAACATGAGGATTATCAGTGGCTTCCATTCGAGAAGGCGGTGAAGGTACTGATATGGAATGAGCAAAAAAAAGCGCTGTCAGTTGTCAACAGCATGCTCATGTTCGACGACGGCCGGATCGATTGGTCCGAAGTCGAGATCGGTTAGTTTGAATTAGGGAGCTGTCACAAAGAATGACCTAACTCCTTCAGGACCTATCTGAGAAAGACCGGTCAATCCCGTATTAAACCAACCGTAGGAAAAGGCTTTTCTGTTGGCTTTTTTGTTGTTGAAATAACCTTTCATGACGTTGTGCCCACGCACCGCTATCTGTCCCGGTTCGCCGTTAGGTAACTCTTCTCCACTTTTATTAAGGATCGTCATCTCACAAAGGTGGAGAGGCGTTCCGACTGGGATCAGGTTTTCCGTGACTTTTTCACTGGCTTGGAAAAAACTGGCGAAACCCGTCAGCTCCGGCATGAAAAAACCGGTAGTGACTTGGGAATGATTTAACTCTGAAAAAGATGTGTGAGGGACAACTGTCTCATCCGCTTCAGACCCTGGTGTCGGAGTGCAGGAAAATGCAGTGTGGACCGGTTCGCTTAAGTTGTCTGACGAACTATCTTTCGTGAACAAGATTCGGCAGCCGGCGTAAAGGGCGGTCATTACTCCTCCACTGAGGGTCAAGAGCTCACAGACCGGATTAGGGCAAAGGAGGATATCATTGTCGCTAAAATTGAACCATTCGGCAATAGCCATTCCGTTGACTATCAGGTTGTAATGTGAAAGGACAACTGTAAGATCATTTCCGTTGTCTATCCGAAGGCTGTCATCGGCAAGCTTTGATTTTTTGCCCAAGGCCGCTATGTCGGCTTCCCCGTCCAGTGCGTTCTCAAATTCTGTTGGATCGCTGGGAAAAATGGATGATGATAGATTTATTAGATCTACCGTTCCACCCACGGCCCATACCCCGAAAAACTGTGTCAGCGTAATCAGCGGCTCATTCGATGTAATACAAACTGTGTTTCCAAACTCAATCTTATTCCGGCGGAGATAGTTGGCGCACTGGGAAACTCTTTTGAAGAATTGACTAAAGGAAATCTCCTCCCGACCATTCTTACCCTCAATGATGAAAAAAGTTCGATCTCCGTACCGTCGTACCTGCGAATCGAGGAGCGACCTTATACTGGGGTAAGGGACCATGATTTCCGATGGTGGAATCCCTCGGATGGACTGTGCTGATTCTCTCTTAGCTTGAAGTTTTTCGTCCACCGTCAGTCGGGGCGAACTTTGCGGACAATATCGAAAATCTCACTGATCCGAGTGTAGCTGTTTCCTGCCAATCTGCCTAAGGGTTTGAGAGTCTTTATATCGATTTTCCCATCGCGATAGACATCATCATCAATGTGAAAAATCACAATTGTACCGATAACCAAGAAACCAGCGCCGGGGCTATCGTCACCAATTTCCACAATCTGGTTCAGCTTACACTCAAAGCTCACTTTTGATTCGGCCACGCGGGGCGCTTTCACTTTTTCAGATGGAAGGGGGGTCAAGCCGGAAATTTCAAATTCATCTACATCGGGAGGATAATCGGTGGCGCAGGCAACCATCTGTTTGCCTATCTTCTCTGAGACAATACTGACCGTGAAATCTTCTGTCTCGCGAATATTGTTGAGTGTATCTTTGGTTAAACCATCATATCCTCGTCTGCCGGGCGCAAACATGATGGTGGGTGGGTAGGAACAGACCCCATTGAAATAGGAAAAAGGAGCCAGATTTTTTAGTCCATTGCTGGAAACAGTCGAGACAAGAGCAATAGGTCGTGGTACGATGGAACCGATCATCAGCTTGTAATTTTCGGAAAAGGACTGTTTGTTTGGATCAATGATCATTCTTCAATTTCTGGTAAGATTGTCCCTGTCAAAAAATCGGGTCAACCAGATGGCTTCAGATGGTGCTTCAAAGGGCACCAATGAGGAAAAAACATTTTGGTTTTTTGCCAATTGCCCCATGCTGTAGATTTGCGATGAGGAATTCCTTAAAAGAGCTCTTTTGGGTGATGGCATTTTTCAAATGATATCTCAAATTTACATTTAAAGCATCAATGGTGAATGTAGTATCATGAGCCAAAATCAAAATCGGCTTGAGACTATCCTGGAAACTGTGGGTGAAACACCCGTTGTGAAGTTTCAGTGGGTTGGCTCGGAGTTGGACTGCGACCTGTACGGCAAGTGTGAATTCCTCAATGCTGGCGGATCTGTAAAGGACAGGATCGGTGTGAGGATGGTAGAGGAAGCGGAGAAGTCCGGACGGATCAAGTCGGGCGATACGCTTATCGAGCCCACTTCAGGCAATACAGGAATTGGCATGGCACTGACGGCTGCCGTTAGAGGGTACCGGATGATCATAACTATGCCGGAAAAGATGAGCAAAGAGAAGGAGGTCGTTCTAAAAGCCCTTGGTGCAGAAATTGTGAGGACGCCTACGGAGGCAGCCTGGGATGATCCGGAAAGTCACATTGGGATCGCTAAAAAACTGAACGAGGAGATACCTAATTCCCACATACTTGACCAATACAGTAACCCCGATAATCCTGATGCCCATTATCACGGAACAGCGGAAGAAATCCTGACTCAATTTGGGGAAGATCTGAAGATGATTGTCATAGGTGTCGGCACAGGGGGAACCATTACAGGAGTGGCGAAAAGGGTGAAAGAAGAACGTCCCGACATCATCATTGTAGGTGCTGATCCCGAAGGTTCCATCCTCGGCGGAGGTGATGAGGTGAAGTCATATATGGTAGAAGGGATCGGCTACGATTTTTTCCCCGATGTGCTTGATAATGCCCTTGTGGATAAGTACATCAAAACCAATGACAAGGACTCATTTCTCACCGCTCGCCGACTCATCAGCGAAGAAGGACTGCTTATCGGTGGCTCCTCAGGATCGGCTGTCTGGGCAGCGTTGCAGATTGCGGGACGTTTGAATAAAGGAGAACAGTGTCTGGTAATTCTACCTGATTCCATCAGAAATTATCTCACCAAGTTTGTAGATGATGACTGGATGAAGGATCAGGGATTTCTGGATTGATGATGAGCCAAAAGTATCATACAGACTCTTGAAAATGTTCAAGATTTAGACAATGGAGACAAAGATGAAATTTGATACACGTGTAGTCCGTGCCGAGATCGAACCGGATCCCACAACAGGATCGGTCGTTCCGCCGATTTATCAAACAGCCACTTATGTTTTACCGGAAGTAGGCAGAGACAAGGGGTACGATTATACCCGCTCAGCAAATCCCACACGGCAGATGCTGGAACAATATCTTGCCGCCATCGAAGGTGGAAAGTACGGTGTCTGTTTCTCCAGCGGTATGTCGACAGTAGACAGCTGCCTAAAACTGCTTCATTCAGGAGATCATGTCATCTGTTCCGATGACGTGTATGGTGGTGTCTCACGACATTTCAACCAGATCCTTACAAGGTATAATCTCCATTTTTCATATGTGGACACCACTGATCCTGAAAATGTAAAAGCGGCTCTCAAACCCGAGACCAAAATGCTCTGGATTGAATCCCCTACCAACCCTCTCATGAAGGTGACCGATCTTGAGGTCATGGCTGAGATTGCTAAAGAGAACGGTTTGTATTACGGGATGGATTCCACCTTTGCCACACCTGTTTTTCTTCGACCACTAGAATTCGGTGCTGACATGGTGGTACACAGCACAACCAAGTATCTTAGCGGGCACAATCAGCTTATCGGTGGTGCCGTTATCACAAATCGGGAAGACATTTTTCAAGAGATGAAATTTGTTCAGAAAACTATCGGTGCAGTGCCGAGTCCCTTTGATTGCTGGCTCACCATGCTGGGTGCCAAAACGCTTCACCTCAGAATGCCGCGGCATTCTGAGAATGCACAGATCGTAGCCGAGTTTCTAGAATCGCATCCCAAAGTTGCGAAGGTGGCTTATCCGGGTCTGCCATCCCACCCCCAGCACGAAATTGCCAAGCGTCAGATGGACGGTTTCAGCGGTATGATGTGTTTCGAACTGGAGGGAGGCATCCCAGCCGGCAAGATCCTAATGAACAGTGTAGAGCTGTGTGCATTGGCTGAGAGTCTTGGTGCCGTGGAAACCATGATCACTCATCCCGCATCCATGACACATGCAGATGTGCCGGAAGAGGAGAGGCAAGCTCGCGGCCTGACCGATGGCCTGGTGAGATTGTCTGTTGGTATTGAAGATCCTGAAGATATTGTGGATGATCTGAAGATGGCACTGGAGAAGGTTTAAAGGAGGCCGCCATGGCAGATAAAGGGCATAAGATAGAGACAAAACTTATTCATGCCGGTGAGCCAGAAACGCGGCCGGCCGGCGCCGTTGTACTCCCTGTTTATCAGTCCGCAACCTTCGAGTATGGCGGTCAGACTAATTACAAAGATCTGAAATATATCAGGCTGAATAACACACCCAACCATGACGCGCTCCACGAGAAACTTTCTGCACTGGAAAACGCTGAAGCTGCCCTCGTCACTTCCAGCGGTATGTCCGCCATTTCGACCACTCTATTGACATTTCTCGGCTCGGGAGATCATCTTCTTGCCCAGAAAACGCTCTACGGCGGTACCTACAGCTTTGTAACTCACGACATTAAAAAGTGGGGTATCGGTTTCACTCTCATCGATCCAGACAGTCATGACACCTGGGAACAGGCGCTGAAACCTGAAACAAAAGTTATCTATATTGAAACCATGTCAAATCCTCTTCTTGAAGTGGGTGATCTGGTAGCAGTTGTGGATTTTGCCAAGAACCACAACCTCATTTCTGTTATCGATAACACGTTTGCATCCCCGTTCAATTTCCGGCCACCTGAAATCGGTATCGATATCTCCATTCACAGCTGTACCAAGTATCTTAACGGCCATTCGGATATTGTCGCCGGTGCTATAATTGGTCGTGAAGATCTTATTGAGGAAATTATACCTGTGATGAATCACTTTGGCGGTTGCCTCGATCCCCACGCCTGTTTTCTTTTGCATCGAGGTGTGAAAACGCTGGCTGTGAGAATGAAGCAACACAATGAAAATGCTCAAAGTCTGGCAGAGTTTTTAGAGCAACATCCGGCCGTTGAGAAAGTTAATTATCCGGGCCTAGAATCACATCCTCGCCACGACAGAGCCAAATCCCTCTTTGACGGCTTCAGCGGCATGTTTAGCTTTGAAGCAGCCGGCGGGCTGGAGTCGGCAGATCGGTTTATGACCCGTGCCAAATTTCCTGTCTCCGCACCGAGCCTCGGCGGGATTGAAACGCTTATGACACGACCTTCCACAACATCCCATTCCGGAATGACCCCGGAGGAGCGTGAATCGGCCGGTATCAGCGACAGCCTTATTCGGGTCTCGGTGGGAATTGAGGCGGTGGAAGATCTTATAGACGATTTCGATCAAGCTTTATTAAACTAACCCGTGAAGATTCCCGGCCCTCTCAGGGACGCCCGTTTTGTTGAAAGACCAAACAGATTCCTGACAGTGGTGGACATAGACGGTAAACACGTGAAGAGTCATCTTCCTGATCCTGGTCGGCTGAAGGAGCTGTTAGTTCCCGGTGCTCAGCTGAAAGTCCGGCCCAGGGATAGTCAGTCATCACACAGGCGCACTTCATGGACCACGCTTCTGGTAAAAAAGGGACGGAACTGGGTCTCTATCGATTCAACGCTTCCCAACAGGTTTGTCCAGAGTCTTTTAGTAAATGGAGAACTTTCCATTTTTGATTTGTACACGCTGGTTAGAAGAGAGGTGACAGTAGGCAGTCACAGGTTTGATTTTCTGCTGAAAAAAAACGGAAAACCCTACTATCTGGAAGTCAAATCGGTAACGTTTGTGGAAGAGAGTATTTGTATGTTCCCAGACGCTGTTACCGAACGGGGGGCCAAGCATGCATTGGCGCTGGCAAATATGGTAAAAAGTGGCGTTAAAGCAGGGATTCTTTTTGTTTGTCAACGGTCTGATGCGAAACTGTTCCGGCCCATGTGGGACAGAGACCGGAAATTTTCTGAAGCGTTGGTTACGGCTGAAAAGACCGGGGTTGATATTAATGTTATCACAGCCAAGGTGACACCGTCATCCATCACCTATAACAACCAGATACCGTATGATCTGACACCGTTTTGAAGCGTTCTATACTACTTGTCGTTCTTTTTCTTAGGTGTGCGGCAGTCTCCCCGCCGCCAGGAGGGGCGGAAGACAAAACACCTCCGTCCCTCATTGATGTCTCACCACCATCAGGAACCACAGGTACTGAAGGCGGGTTAATACTGACATTGACATTTTCTGAGCGACTTCACGAACAGACAGATGTCCGAAGCATCCGTCTTTCGCCCCCTACAGATGAAGACCTCCAGGTTGATCTGAAAAAAGATATCCTCACCGTTACATTACCGAAAGCGCTGAGGCAGGAGCAGACCTATATCCTGACCATTACGAGAGACATTATGGACGAACGGAAGAACAGGCTCGACAAAACTTACCAACTTGCATTTACCACAGGGAACAAAATTGCCAGCGGGCGAATTTCAGGTACTGTGTATGAACTCGGGGAAACCTCAGCACTGGTTTATCTCTTCCGGCAAAGTGAAGTTGCTGACGACACCCTTTTACTACGTACCCCGGACTACTACACGGAAACCGATGATTCAGGCAGATACACTTTTGATTTTCTTGACCCAGGTAAGTTCAGCGTGATGGCTCACCGGGGAGGTGCGGCCCCGGCGCCACTGACGCCCTCCCGGTCGCCTTACGGCCTCTACTGGGAGAACTCAGTTACTATAGACAGTGAGAATGATGTCGTTGATAATATAAACATCCGCCTTGGTAAAGAAGTGCCTCCATTTCGCGTTCTTTCAACGGTCATGGAAGATGCCAAATTGGGAACGGTTACTTTTGTGAATTCTTTCAAATTATCCGAATCTCTTGGTGATGTCATTGAATTTTCTAATCCGGAGAGTGTTGCACTCATCAAAGCTAATCACATTTTCCAATATCCTAATGAGAGTAGCCAACTTCATTTTTTTGTTGATGAGTTGGCGACCGGGCAGGTTTATTCCCTCTCTGTATCTGGTCTGACGGACTCCGTTGGTCAAACGCTTGAAGCGGTAGACCGACAAATCACAATTCCGGAAAAGAACAGCATCCCGCCTGCGATTCATTCGCCGCTCCCGAATAAACCTGTTGCTCTTGTTCCCGGCAATGAGCCTTTGACATTCCAGTTCACGCGGCTAGTAACCGTTTCGGACACCGATTCGGTCATTAGTTTAACTGACAGTGAAGAGACCCCGATTGCTATTTCCCTTTCTCAGCCTGATCCTACGAGGTTGGAAGTAGTACCCGAAACAGGCTGGCCAGAAAGTAAGATATTTGATCTTAAACTTTACGGTTCGAAAATACTATCGGAGGATAACGTTGTTATGGTTGATTCACTGTTTAATTACAGTCTATCAGTCGGAAGAGAAAGGGGGAGTGGCGGACTCTCCGGGAGTGTTACCGGACCCTATGTTGAAAAGACGACCGTGACCGCAAGACCGGTAGAAAAAGACCCGATTTCAGTGACTGTTTCGGTAAATTCCGAAGGCGATTTTCAGATGGAAGAAATACCCGGTGGTATGTGGCTTCTTAGTGCTTTTCAGGATAAAGACGGTAATGGCCGATATACTTTTGGAAAAGCATTGCCCATGGTGCCAGCCGAACCTTTTACAGTGTTAAGTGATACTATTGAAGTGAGAGCCAACTGGGACGTAGAGGGAATCATTATCACCTATCCAGAGAAGCAAAAACCGTGAGATCACAGAAAATGTTTGGAGTAATCATGGCTGGAGGTCATGGAACCCGGTTCTGGCCTGTGAGCAGGAAGAACCGTCCGAAACAGCTTCTGAACATTATCGGGGATCAGACCATGCTTCAAATGACGGTGGACCGGCTCAGAAAGATCAGGTTTATAGAGGACATTTACATTGTTGTTGGATCGGATCTTGCGAAAACAATTGAGAAGGAAGTGGAGGGTATACCCAAGAAAAATATTATTGTTGAACCGTCCGGAAAAAATACGGCTCCTTCCATTGGTCTTGTGGCCTCTCATCTCCTTGCAAGAGATTCCGACGCCGTCATGGGTGTTTTTCCAGCAGATCACCTTATCGTGGGACACCGCCTTTTCTCAGGAGCACTCTCATCGGCACTGAAGCTGGTAAACTCAGACCATCTCCTGGTGACACTGGGTATTGTTCCTTCATCTCCTCATACAGGTTACGGCTACATTCAGTTTGATAAAAAACGATCTTTGGAAGACGGAAAGGCATTTGGCGTCAAAACTTTTGCTGAGAAGCCCACAACCTCAGCCGCCAAACGATTTCTTGAGAGTGGTGATTTCCTCTGGAACAGCGGTATGTTTGTCTGGAAAGCCTCAGTTTACCTTGAAGCCATGAGGGATCATATGGCCGTTCATCACGAAATCATGGAAGAGATTGGACAGACTGTGGGGACAGGCAAGTATCAATCAACTCTGGAAGCGAAGTGGGACTCGCTTTCGCCCGAATCGGTTGATTACGGTATTCTTGAAAAAGCGTCCAACACTTACGTTGTGAAATCCGAGTTCACATGGAGCGATGTGGGGTCGTGGAATTCCTATTTTGAACTATTGCCGAAAAAGGGTGACGGCAATGTTGTGAAAGGTGACGGCCTGGTTATCGACGGTGGAGGGAACCTCATCTATTCTTTGGGTAAACTGACAACAGTTATGGGACTTAGTGATATTGCTGTTATCAACACTGATGACGCCACACTCATCGTACCGAGAGACAGGGTGGAGGAAATCAAGACTATTGTATCAATGGTGAAACAGAAAGGGAGGGACGATCTGCTTTGAAACCGGAAGAACTGTACAATCACTTTGAGGAACTTGCTGATCAACTCAATGTGACCATTCTTGAGGGAAAAGGTGATTTTGAAGGAGGATACTGCACGGTTAACGGTGATCAGTTTGTGGTGCTGAACAAAACACGACCTCTTGCTCAACGTCTCAGGATACTGGCGGTTTCGTTCGGTGCGCTCGATCTGAAAGATCGCTACATGGTGCCGGTCCTGAGAGAATTTGTCGATTCTCATTTATCAGCGACGGAGCGTGCTTGAGGCGAAAAGCCTTGATTTGGCTGACGTTCGTTTTTATACTTCCGTCCCTTGGCGTCCAAGCGGACGGTTGTGTAGAGCTCGGTTTATCTTTTCAAAGTTTTTAGAAAGGAATTTTTATGAGCAATATTCAGACTGAAGATATCCGCAACATTGCGATTGTGGGTCACGGTACGTCCGGCAAGACGATTCTTGCCGAAACGATGCTTTATAACGCTGGTGAGACAAACCGCATCGGAAAAATAGAAGACGGCACGACCATATCTGATTATCATCACCAGGAGATCAACAGGCAAATTTCTATCAGCAACACACCACTACACTGTAACTGGCTTGATAAACGGGTAAATATTCAGGATACACCCGGTTTCCTCGATTTTCTGGGCGAAGCGAAAAGTTCGCTGCGGATTTCTGATCTTTCTGTTATTGCTGTGCCGGCTACAAGCGGTTTAGAAACAGGGACTGATATTGTGAGCGGTTATGCTGATGAATACGGAATTCCTAAAATGTATGTGGTGACGATGCTGGACAAAGAGCACACCAAGTTTAATGCGATTGTGAGCGATCTTCAGAGTCATTTTTCACGGCGGGTCTTCCCGCTCACCCTGCCGGTAAATGCCGGGCCGGGATTCAATCAGGTGGCCGATGTTCTCAGAAAGACACTGATGACCTATAGCAGTGATGCCAGTGGCAAGAGTGAAGAGGGTGATCTTCCCGAAGATTTAAAAGAAAAAATTGATCAGATGCACGAAGAGCTTATCGAGTTCATTGCTGAATCAGATGACACGCTGCTTGAAAAATTTTTCGATCAAGGTGGACTTTCTGAGGAAGAACTGAGAAGCGGACTTCATGAAGCCATCCTCAGCGGAAGTATCATTCCTCTGGTTGCCACGGCGGCGCAAACCAATGTTGGTGTAACAAGACTTTTGGACTTTATATCAAAGTATTGCCCTTCACCTGCTGATGTTGCAGAAGTTAGCGTAACGAAATCTGGCTCAGATGATGAAATGATGATTACAGCCTCTACTGATCAACCTACTTCTCTTTTCATATATAAAACCGTGAGCGAACCACATGTAGGAGAACTTTCATTCTTCCGGGTCTACTCGGGATCTGTAAAAAGTGGTCAGGATCTGAGGAATACTTCTCGCCATTCCAATGAACGAATGGGACCTATTTTTTCCATGAATGGAAAAAATAGAAAAGATGCGGGCGTGCTTAATGCAGGTGACATCGGTGCAGTAGTAAAGCTGAAAAATACTCATACAGGTGATACTCTCTGTGATGCGAAACTGGATATAGAGCTTCCCGGGATTGTTTTTCCCGCACCTTCAATCCATGAAGCTGTGGTTACGAAATCCAAAGGTGATGAAGAAAAAATCGCCACGGGTTTAGCGACCCTTCATGAGGAAGATCCCACTTTTGTTTATCGTGTCGATTCTGAGTTGAAGCAGACAATCATTTCCGGTCTCGGTGAACTTCAGTTAGAAATTGTTGTTGATCGCCTGAAACAGAAATTTAACGTTGAAGTTGACTTGATCGAACCGAAAGTCCCTTATCGTGAAACAATTCGTGGCAAGGGCGAATCGAAATATCGCCATAAGAAACAGTCAGGTGGCGCTGGCCAGTTTGCCGAAGTTTGGATGACCGTTGAACCTAAAGCTCGAGGAGAAGGAGTAGAGTTTTCTAACAGTCTTGTCGGGCAGAGTGTTGACCGTGTCTTTGTGCCATCTGTTGAAAAGGGTGTTAATGCAGCTTGTGTGGAAGGAATATTGGCCGGATGTACGGTGGTGGATGTAAAGGCGAATTTCTATGATGGAAAACAGCACCCTGTGGACTCTAAAGACGTGGCTTTCCAGATCGCTGGGAAAGGCGCATTTAAAGAAGCCTTCATAGGTGCAAAACCTTGTCTTCTAGAACCTATCATGAAGATTGAAGTAAAAGTACCGGAAGATCAAATGGGTGATGTTATGGGCGATATCTCAGGCAGGCGAGGAAAGGTTTTAGGCGTGGACACAGAGGGGGGATTTCAGGTAATCAAAGCTGAAGTGCCTCAGGCAAGCCTTTATCGTTACTCCACGACCCTGAGATCCCTTACCGGTGGCCGAGGAACACACCGTGAAAAGTTCGGCCACTATGAAAATATGCCTGGTGATGTCGAAAAGAAAGTGATTGCTGCGAATACAGAAACAGAAGAAGAAGAATAATCCTTGGATTCATGCACGGTATAGGGTTTTAAAGAAATTTCGCTTTGATCACCCATTCCGATTATCTAATAAATATCTTAATCCGGACATCATTTTATTACTGTAACTCTCCAATAATCCGGATCTACATATTCCATGGATAAACTTTGGGCTCCTTGGCGCATTGAGTACATAAGGGCTCCCAAAGAAGAGGGGTGTATTTTCTGTGATAAGCCTGCTGGAGACGATGACCGAGAAACACTTATCCTGCACCGCGGGGAATACAGTTTTATTTTAATGAACCTCTATCCCTACAACAATGGACATCTCATGTTCGCACCTTATGTTCATGAATCCGATCCATTGAATATTCCTGCGGAAACAAAGTCTGAGATAATGAGCTTGGCAGATGCGAGTATGGAAATACTAAAGTCTGCCCTGAAGGCTGAAGGCTTTAATTTTGGGGCGAATATCGGTAAAGCCGGAGGTGCTGGTATAGCGGATCATCTTCATTACCATCTTGTACCGAGGTGGAGCGGCGACACAAACTTTATGCCTGTATTGGGGCATACCAAGATAGTTATGGAAGGTCTCAGTGAAACTTACGATGGTCTGAAACCAGCATTCGATAAAATAGATGCTTGATTTCTCCCGAACCTGGTTGCCATTTCTTTATCTCTATGGAGTGGGGGGGATAGCTTTCATTGTTGGTATGATTTTGATACTCAGAACGAAAGCACTCAACAAGGAAATAGCTCATCATAGAATCTGGCTCAAGGTGCTTTATTTTGGTTTTGGTTTTTATATCACCTTGCACGCTGTTTTTATCTTGCTGGCGCTGGGGATTTCCTGATGGATCTGGCTGTTGGCACAAATCTCGACCGTTTCGTCATTATAGTATATTTCGTGATTGTCATGGGTTTCGGTGCCTATTTCGGCAAGTACAGTAAAACAACATCTGACTATTTCTTTGGTGGCCGACGTTTTTCCTGGTGGCTCATAACAATCTCAATCGTTGCTACCGGAATAGGCTCCCATAGCTTTGTCAAATATTCCACCAAGGCGTACCAGTACGGTTTTTCATCAACCATGACATATATGAACGACTGGTTCTTCATGCCGCTTTTCATGTTTGGCTGGCTTCCCATCATCTATTATACGCGTGTAGGTTCTATACCGGAATACTTCGAAAAACGATTCAACAAAACAGCAAGATCCCTCGCCACGCTCATGATACTTGTTTACATGATCGGCTACATCGCAATTCAGTTCCTGACGCTGGCAACAGCTTTGTACAGGATCTATGGTATACCACTTATGGCAACCGTTGTGATTATTGCTGTAGCCACCACCATCTATATGCACTTCGGCGGACAAACATCAGTCATCTTCACAGATCTGTTCCAGGGACTCATACTTATCTTCAGCGGATTGTTACTGTTTTTCCTCGGCCTCAACTACCTGGCCGACCACACGGCGTTGGGTGGATTGCAAGCATTCTGGCAAAATCTTACACCTGATCAGAAACTACCACTTGCACATTTTAACCGTCCGCCCGATTTTAATTTTGTTGGGATTTTTTGGCAGGATGGTATCGCGGGCTCTGTTGGTTTTTTGTTTCTCAATCAAGGATTAATCATGCGTTTCATGGCTGCACGGAGTGTGAACGAAGGTCGAAAGGCTGCAGCCTTTAACGTACTTCTGGTATTACCTATTTCTGCCATTGTTGTTTCGAATGCCGGTTGGATCGGCCGGGCAATAGCTAATGCTGTGCCGGGAGCTTTGCCTGCCGGCATGGAGGGGAATGATGTCTTTGTTGCTGTCACAAATGTGGTTTCCAGCCCAGGTGTTTTCGGATTCATCATTGCTGCACTGTGTGCAGCATTAATGTCTACGGCGGATACGCTGGTGAACGCCTCATCTGCTATTATCGTTAACGATGTGTACCGACCACTGGCGAAAAAAAAGACCAATGATAAAGAACAGCTAAAGATCGCCCGATTCACCTCTATTGGTGTGAAAGTTATAGCGGTGATTCTGGTACCTTTTTTCAATTCATTTGACTCGATCTATGAAGCTCACGGCTGGTTCCACTCAACATTCACACCGCCGCTTGTTGTGGCAGTATTCCTTGGGATTTTCTGGAAACGGTTCACCACACCGGCTGTAATTGCCACGTTTGTATTGGGTGCTGCTCTAATGATTCTGGGCCAATTCTTTCCAGAGCTGGTTAAACCATTTTCACACGGTATTGAATTGAGGCCCGGCCGGGGATATTATTACATAGGCGCACTCTATAATATTGCAGTGTGTGCTGGTGTGGGAGTTATTGTCAGCCTTTTTACTGACCCTGAACCTAAGGAGAAGTTAAAAGGTCTAACGCTATCCGATGTGAATTTGCTCCGGGAGATATTTAAAGGAAGTAAACCGAACGATCGTCTTGGCGAAGGGGTAACAGTACTCTGGAAACTGATTGATAGTGAAGAAGATATTGTTTGCTTCTCAAAACATGAGATGGATAAAATGGCTGCGGAGGTTGGTGATCTTGTCTATGTCTCAGACAGCCGCAAATGGCTCGGGGGACTCAAATCCATTCATTCAGTTTATGGTGAACCCCATGAAGAAGAGGGAATTGTTTATATTTCTGAAGAGCAGCTCGGGCATGGGCAGTTTGTAAAAGATAAATCATTAATAGCTGAAAAGGAGATGTAACATCCTCCTTGGGTGCGCCGGCGTGAAAAGGTAAATTTGTCGCGCTTTAATTGAGATATTCCGGAGTAGCTCAATGGTAGAGCGGGTGGCTGTTAACCACTAGGCTGGGGGTTCAAGTCCCTCCTCCGGAGCAACAAAAAAGCCTCGTTCAGGGGCTTTTTTCATTAATAGAATTATATTTATACCTATTTCTTGGTTTAAATGATTAAAGCTGAATATAATGGGGTAGATTAATATATGTTTGAACTAACTCGTCGAGATTTCCTCCGGCACAGCATCCTTATGGCAGCAGGTGCGGCATTTATATCATGCGATAATGATTCTGAGGAAGAAAACAACGATTCGCCTGGAGCTTTATCAGGCAACAAACCCTCCAAACAGATTATTATTGTTGGCGCGGGTATGTCCGGGTTGGTTGCTGCCTACGAGCTAAAAAAGGCCGGTCATGATGTGACTATTCTGGAAGCGAGAGACCGAGTGGGAGGAAGAGTCTTTACTCTTCGCACACCGTTCTCTGATGAACATTATGCCGATGCCGGGGCTGCTCGAATTCCTCCAGATCACGACATGACACTTGGCTATGCTGATCATTTTGGATTAAAACTTGATCCTTTTTACCCACAGTCTGGTTCCTTCGTGGACTTATCAGATGGAACTCGTACCCTAATTTCCACAAACGATTTTCTGGAAGGCCGCCCCTGGCCCGGCTCGGTAAAACATAAAGAATATGTAAAGATTCAAGGGGGTACGGATCTGCTTCCTCAATCTTTCTCTGAAACACTTACTGATGAGATCCAGCTCCTGAAACCTGTTGAATCCATAGAGCAAAACGGTGATGGTGTGGAGGTGACTGTGATTGGTGGAACCAAGTTTACCGGTGACAGAGTTCTTTGTACTGTTCCTCTACCGGTGCTCAATAAAATTGATTTCACACCATCGCTTTCTGCTGAAAAAGTAGATGCTACGAGTGGTGGCTATAATTATGCTACCTCTACCAGGGTTTTTGTTCAGTTCAAGGAAAGATTTTGGGAAAGCGATGGTCTCAATGGATGGGGCTATACGGACTGGCCGGAAGAGGTCTGGCAGCCAACCTGGGACCGGGATGGACCAAGAGGTATCATTATGTCCTATTTACGTTACGATCGTGCTCTCGAACTGGATGGGATAAGTATAGATAAACACGTGGAGAATGTGCTTAGCCGGTGGGACACGGTTTTTCCTGGTATGAATGATCACATGGAAACCGGAACTTCATATTCTTGGGCACTTCAGGAGTGGTCTGGTGGTGCATGGTCCTCACCAACAGAAGAACAAAATGAAGCGCTGGCCTCACACATTGGAAAAGCTGAAGGACGAATCCATTTTGCCGGTGAACATGCATCGGATTATCATGGTTGGATGCAGGGAGCACTGGTTTCCGGACTCAGGGCGGCTGGGGAAATCCATGAGGCGGATTGATAATTGAACACCTTGTAATGAACGAGTCGAGATTATGCTCAAATTGATGCGCTTCAGCGCTTTTTTTTTACTGTTTATTTACTTCCCAGTTTTTGCTCAGGATCCTCCTGAAATTCACTGGAAAGCAATTGAGACCAACCATTACCGCCTCATTTTTGCGGAGGAGCTTTCAATAGAAGCAAATCGGGTAGCAAACCTCCTTGAAGCAAATTATATCAGCACTGGTGGTAGCATGGGAGGTCGCCACAGAAAGCTCCCAATCGTATTGCGAAACCAAAGCGCCATTCCCAATGCATTTGTTTCGTTGGCGCCCTGGAAATCAGAGTGGTATCATGTTCCTCTACCATTCAAAGAAATGGGTTCTACTGAATGGTATGAACTTCTCGTAATTCATGAAGGTAGACATGTGTTTCAGTTCGGACAGGCGGATAGACGAATTAATCGTCTTTTCAGACTTTTGGGAGGTGAAAGGATTCAATCCTTAGCAGGTTTTTTGATGATACCCGGCTGGTTTTGGGAAGGAGATGCTGTAGTTAATGAAACTTTATTGTCTGAAAGTGGTCGAGGTCGTCAACCTTACTTTAATAGAGAAATTCGAGCTCTTCTCTTGGACGGCACACGATACAGTTATCGAAAGGCACTTCACGGTTCCCTTAAGAATGAATACCCAAACTATTATCACTACGGTTATTTAATGTCATCCCATGTATCCAGAAAGTATGGGTCTGAGGCGTTATCAAAAATAATTTATCAAACGTTGAAGTGGCCTATTATTAGGAATCCATTTAATCCTTTCAGTGCAGCGGCAAAAAAAGTGACCGGACGTTCTACTTCTCAGCTTTTTCATGATGCCATGAATGAAATGTCGAATGTATGGAAAAATCAGATTGAGGGTATTCAATTCACTGAACTCGAAGTGCTCAGTCCAGGCAACCTAAAATATAGAACCGACTACCTCTTTCCTGGCTATGACAAAGAAGGTAACCTTTATGCCGTTAAACGAAGTCTATCTCAAGTAGCTTTACTTGTTCAATTAAATGATGGAGTTGAAGAGAAGGTTATTACAGAACTTCCCAGTATAGTTGAGAAATTTGGAATTCACATTGCTGATGGATTTGCTGTTTGGAATGAGATTCAACCCGACAGACGTTGGACAAAACTAAGTTGGTCCAATATAGTTCTGTATGATTTGAAAAATGGTGTTAGAAAACAGCTTACGGTAAAGGCGCGGTACTTTTCTCCTGCCATCTCAGCTGATGGATCAAAAATAGCGGTCATAGAATTTACTGAAACACGAGAATGCTTTCTTGTTATCCTGGATAGAGTCACAGGGAGAATCTTAGACCGTTTCCCCTCGTCTGGCAACACTTCCATTTTGAATCCCCGGTGGTCTGAAAACGGAGAAAAAATTGTTTTTGCCTCACATCAGTTAAATGGAAGGTCAATATCGATAATCAATCTATCCAACGGTGAAATAAAAAAAATAAAGCCTGAATCTTGGGAGGATCTGTTCAAGCCAATTTTTTACAAGAATTATATTGTTTATGAGTCATCTTATTCGGGTATTGATAATTTTTACGCGACTGAAATATCGACTGGGGCAACATTTCAGATTACATCGGTGAAAGTGGCTTCATCAAATGCTGTCATCTCAACAAACAAGAAGGATCTGGTATTTAATGATTACACTTCCAAAGGTGATAGAATTGTATCCATACCTATAGATCAAGACCAATGGGTACCCATCGAGTCAGTAAATATACGCAATGACACAACCACTGATTCTTTAATGATCAAAAACCCATCTTCTGAAACTAAATCATTAACTAAAAAGTATGATATAACAGATTACAACCATTTTGGCTCTTTTTTCAATTTTCACAGCTGGGAAGTAATTCCAGAAAAGGTAGAACCGACTTTTTCCATGTTTTCGGACAATGTTCTTGGAACAGCCAGTTTCCATTTTCGAACATCCTATAACAGGAACGAAAAGAAGTTGTTTTCAGAATTACGGGGAGGATATAGGGGGTGGTATCCAATCTTGAGTGGTGGTTTTGGTTGGGGCGAAAGGTTAAATCCAGAGACTTTAGATGTGCCTGTGGGTAGGGCGGACACAGCCAAAAGTCATCTCACTCATTTCTGGCAGGAGCAAAGGTTTGACCTAAGAGTCACCTTACCAGTTATTAATCGATTGATTGGGGTAAAGACAGAAGCTTTAAACATAACAACCACTCTGCAAAGGACGACCACATCCAATCATGAAGTTGCCTTTACATGGCCTGAACGGGATGATCTTCCAGATACTACCCTTGCAAATGAAGCAGCAGACGGTACCATTTTCCCAATCACCCTTGAAACAAACTATGCATTCTATACAGAAGATGCACCAAGAGATGTTATGCCAAGGAAAGGGGCTGAAGTTGATGTGGCCATTACAAATACGCCATTCAAAAGTGAGTTTAAAGGCAGTAGGTCATTTTTCGGTACCGCGGTTTTTCTGCCCGGGTTCTTTTCCCATGATGCTGTCAGAGTTTTCGGTGCCCTCGAGAAAAAGAAAGATGAAGGTTATCCTTTCAAAAGTTTGGTAGAGATGCCATTGACCTATGAGTATGTTTTTCATGAAGAAGTGAAAAGTCTAACCGCTTACTACAGAACACCCCTTTTCTATCCTGATAGAGGTCTGGATATGATGCCTCTAATGGGTTGGCTGAAGTTTGGTTATGTAAAGAGGGTCTCTCTGGACATATTTGGTGAATGGATGCGTGGTAGTGATGGTAAAGCAGCTCAAGATTATCTTACCATCGGCGCTGGATTCACCTTTGAAGCAAGTGCCTTCCACCTGCCGTTCATGTTCCCTATCTCTATTCTTTATGCTTATCGTCCAACTAGAGGTGTCGGGTCAGTCGAATTCAGGCTCGTTTTTTAGCTGACTATGATTAACTCTGGTCGATTTGTATATTCTTTTGAGCGATGAATAAAGCACTATGAAGCGCAGGATTTACCTAGACAACAACGCAACAACGCCCATAGATCCGGTAGTACTTGATGCAATGATGCCTTACTTCAAAGAGAAGTTTGGAAACGCTGCCAGCAGGAACCATCCTTTCGGCTGGGAAGCTGAAGAAGCTGTGGAAAAAGCACGCAAGACAATTGCTGAAAGTCTCAATTGCCGTGCCCGGGAAATTGTCTTTACCAGCGGTGCCACGGAATCTATTAATCTGGCCATTAAAGGGTACTGTGAGCGGAATAGCGAAAAGGGTAAGCATATTATTACACAGGTGATTGAGCACAAAGCTGTTCTGGATACCTGTAAAGAGATGGAAAATCGGGGATGGGAAGTGACTTATCTTTCGGTGAATAAAGAAGGTCTGATTGATCTGGATAATCTGAAAGAGATCATTCGTGATGATACCGTTCTTATCACCATCATGCATGCGAACAACGAGATCGGTGTGATGAATGACATTTTTTCCATTGGAGAAATATGCTTGGAACGAGATATCTGTTTTTTATCAGATGCTGCTCAGTCCTTTGGGAAATTGCCTATTGATTTTGAAGCCATGCATATTGATATGCTGGCTGTTTCGGGGCACAAGATATATGGACCGAAGGGGATCGGTTTTCTTTATGTGCGTCAGCGAAACCCTAAGGTGGAACTGAAACTCCAGATGGAAGGTGGCGGTCACGAGCGGGGTATGCGTTCAGGCACCTTGCCAGTGCCCCTTATCGTTGGGTTGGGGGAAGCGTCTAGACTGTGTTTTGAAAACATGGACGCGGAATCAAAAAGATTACGATCAATGCGAGATAAACTGGTGGCGACGTTAACGGATGAATTGCCAGACACTATTATCAACGGCTGTATGGAACAACGACTACCCCACAACGTCAATTTTTCTTTTCCCCACGTGGAAGGGGAAGCACTCCTCATGAAACTGGAGTCCATAGCCTGTTCTTCCGGTTCGGCCTGTACCAGTGCCACTCTTCAGCCCAGTTATGTCATGAAAGCGTTGGGGCATAGTGAAGAACTGGCTCACTCATCTATCCGCATTGCCTTTGGACGCATGAACAAGGAAGACGATGCGGAGATCGCAGCCAAAGAAATCATTGATGCGGTGATGACCTTGAGAGAAAAATCACCCTTCCATCGTATAGTAAAGTCACAGCCGGCCTGATATAAAAAAGAGTTTCCACTTTCCGTATATTTCTTAACTTTCCAAAGAGTCTCTCAGCCGATTGACCTAAGTCGAACCCACCGCGGGTAATTCAGAGGCGATAAGGTCTGACGCCGATACTGTTCTGTTGGAAACGGCAGAATCAGCTCCCGATCCCGATTTCAGCGGGATAGACTTGGAAAGGGACACCGATTTGGTTAGGTCGACAAAAACATTAATACATAAACCTGTCTCGTCTGCCCTTAACGGCAACCTGATTATAGACCAGTTTGGGCGCACGTTTGAATACGTCCGAATTGCACTGAATGAACGGTGCAATCTTCGGTGCGTCTACTGCATGCCTGAGGAAGGGGTCGATTTCCTTCCACAGAATGATCTTCTGACGACAGATGAGATCATGAGACTCATTTCAGTCCTTTCGGAAAACGGGGTGAGCAGGATCCGTTTTACCGGAGGTGAGCCTTTACTGCACAAAGATATTATTTCTCTTGTGGAATGTGCTGTCGGGACTGGCATCAAATCGGTACACATGACTACGAACGGTCTGATGCTAAAAAAACATGTGAAGCCTCTCTTTGATGCAGGACTGACTGGTATCAACATCAGTCTCGATACACTGGATCACCAGAAATTTGTTAAGATTACGCGCCGGGAAGGTTTGGAACAGGTGATGGAAGGACTTCGTTTAGCACTGGCATCGCCGATCCCTTCAGTGAAAATGAATGTAGTCTTCATGAGAGATTTTAATCATAAGGAAATCGGCGAATTTTTGGAACTGACACGAGACGATTCCTTGACGATCCGATTCATTGAACTGATGCCCTTCGATGCGCATCAGATTTGGAAGACTGGAAAATTTTTTGGTGCGGAGAAAATCGAGGAGGAAGTTCGTCGCATCTATCCTGATATCGAGACCGACTCCGGCACCGCTACAGAACACCGCATATTCAAGATTCCCGGTTATGCCGGTAAAGTGGGGATCATTCCCGCCTTTACACGGAGCCTTTGCGGAGAGTGCAACCGTATTCGGGTTACAGCCGATGGAAAGATCAGAAACTGTCTCTATTCAGATGACGAATTTGACCTGAAGAGACTTATTCAGAACGGTGCCACCGACATGGAGATTGGAAAGGAGATCCGTCGTGCCATGTGGATGAAGCCAGAAGACGGATGGGTAGCCCAGAGACAGGGAAACCATGGCAGGGAAAGTATGACACAGATCGGAGGGTGAATTGAGCAAATTTTCTCATTTAGACAAAACAGGTAATGTGAAAATGGTGGATGTTACTGATAAACCAGCTACCGAAAGAACAGCCAGAGCTGAAGGAAAGATCAGTATGAAAAAAGAGACCCTTGCTTTACTTCTTGAGGAGGAACTTCCAAAGGGTAATGTACTGACTACGGCCAAGCTTGCCGGTATCCAGGCGGCAAAAAAAACATCTAATCTTATCCCTTTATGTCATCCCCTGAATGTTTCCTGGGTTGATATTGAGTTTGAGTCTGAGGGGGATCATATTCTCATTAAAGCAGTAGCAAAAACAAAAGAAGCAACGGGAATTGAAATGGAAGTGCTTGCAGCGGTGAGCGTAGCTGCACTCACCATTTATGATATGTGCAAGGCTGTGGATAAGACCATGGTTATTTCAGATATACACCTTGTAGAGAAGAAGGGTGGTAAAAGCGATCACAAAACCGATTACTCTCCCAAAACGGCGATTCTTGTTCTTTCTCAATCGGTCCATGAGGGAAAAAGTGAGGACACGTCTGGGAAAATTTTGGAACAAGGGCTGTCCAAAAACGGGTGCAATATTGACCATACCGAAGTGATTCCCGATGACAGCAAGCAGTTAAAGACGGTCATGAATGATCTCATTTCAAAAGATTTTGAACTTGTGGTCACCTCCGGCGGAACCGGGGTAGGGCCCTACGATGTTACCATCGAAACCATAGAACCGATGCTCTCTCAGCGACTACCCGGTGTTGAACAGGCTCTTCACAGCTACGGTCGAACCAAGACACCGACAGCTATGCTTTCCAGACTTCTTGCTGGTCGAATTGATAACACCTTTGTTATCTGCCTGCCGGGCAGTCCCGGTGCGGCGAAGGATGCTCTTGCTGTACTCATGCCGGATTTTCTCCATGTGTTCCTTATGGTTGAGGGTGAACGACACTAATTATGGAACTCCAGATCGGACTTCTATTTTCACTGGCGGTTATTGCCGCACTTTACGGTTCCGTGGGTCACGGCGGTGCTTCAGGATATCTGGCTGTCTTGTCTCTGTCGATTTTCGCATCTCACGGTGCCATCTGGCTGAAGCCCCACGCACTCTGCCTCAACCTTGTGGTAGTTTCTCTGGGGCTCTATCACTACGGCCGGCAGGGATATTTCAATATAAAGCTGATACTTCCGTTTGTGTTGACGTCCATACCGTTCGCATATCTGGGGGCTTACCTTCCTATTATCGATTGGCTTTTCGATTCACTTCTATCCTTTACTCTTTTGTGGGCTGCCTGGCGGCTCATGATGTCTGTGAAGAATGAAAGTGAAGTTCTCAATCCACCGTCAGCGGGTGTAAGCCTTGCCACCGGTGCCGGCTTGGGATTTCTGTCGGGACTTGTGGGAGTGGGGGGTGGCATCTTTCTGTCACCTTTATTGATACTCAAACGTTGGGCTTCCGCCAAACAGACAGCTGCCGTTAGTGCTTTCTTTATTCTTGTCAATTCTGTGGCGGGAATTGCGGGTGCTTTAATGTCAGACCAGGCAAAGATTGACGGCGATTTGCTGATCCAGTTTGCAGTAGCGGTTCTCATTGGAGGATTCTTGGGCACCCGCTTAGGTGCGAATCATGCTTCAGACCAGATGATTCGCCGTCTTTTGGTAGTGGTTCTTGTGGTAGCCGCTGTTCGCCGACTGTTGGGTCTTGTAGGATTGTAGCTGTGATATCAGTCGCTGAAGCACATATTAATATCCAGGACCGGATTCAGAGCCCGAAAACTGAAACTGTTTCCATCAATGATGCTGCCGGAAGAGTTCTTGCTCAAGAGACAGTGGCCACCTTTCCTCAACCCCGTTTCGACAACACCGCCATGGATGGTTTTGCTGTCCGCGCCGGTGATACGCAAGGAGCTTCCAGTGCTTCACCTGTTACACTTTCGATGAAAGGCACTATCACCGCCGGCGGTCCGGCCGATATTGTAATCGGTGCGGGTGAATGCTGCCAGATCATGACAGGCGCTCCAATGCCCGAAGGGGCAGATGCCGTAGTGATGGTGGAGGACACTAGCGGATTTGGGGATAGCTCCTCGGTAGATGTTTCCCGGGAAGTGGTTGAAAAGGAGAATATCCGTTACAGTGGAGAAGAAATTGCCGAAGGAGAAACGCTGATTCATCCCGGTAACCGTCTGGGTGCCGGCGAGATCGGTGTTGCTGTCACTTTCGGTTATGAGGAGCTGAAAGTTTACCGTCGGCCTAGAATTTCCATATTTGCAACAGGAGATGAGTTGATTGAACCGGGCGAAGAATTGAAACCGGGTCAGATTTACAATTCCAATTTTCACGTGTTTGCTGAACTATCTGAACGCGTAGGTGCTCAGGTAGCCATGCAGGGCGTATTGAAAGACAACCCGGATTCGCTGAAAAAATTTCTTTCGGAAGCACTTAAAAAGAGTGATCTCATTGTTTCTTCCGGAGGTGTCTCTATGGGAAAACACGATTACGTGAGAGATGTATTCCTGGAGCTGGGCGTAAAAGAACATTTCTGGAAGGTGGCCCAGAAACCGGGGCGACCATTGTTTTTCGGAGAATCAGAGGGGACTCTCATTTTCGGTCTACCGGGAAATCCCGTTTCATCGTTTACCTGTTTCATGGAGTTTGCCTGGCCTACGTGCGAACGGATGATGGGATTAACACCGACAAAAAAAGTTACCGCCCGGCTACTTGAGTCTTTCCCCCGGGAAACGGAGAAACGGCGCTATCTTTTGGGGCATGTTGAAATGGACGGCCGAGAGATGGTTGCAAAACCGTCCGGAAAGCACGGATCCCATATGTTTACCTCTGCTCTCATGACCAATGCCATCTTGGAAGCACCAAGAGGTGACGGACCTCTAAATGCCGGTGAAGAGATCATCGCGCGACTGCTCCCGTGGAGTGAACTGCAGTGAACATTTCAGCTAAAGAGTTGGCCCATTGGCTTGACGGGAGCCGCAAGGTTGCTGTTGTGGACGTCCGCCGTGATGATCAGCGGGAGCGGTGGCCATTGGCGGGCATTGACACTGTTGAGGCAGACTTGGAAGAACTATCCCCAGATGATCTGAAGACTACGACTATCCTCGTCTGCCAGTTCGGCATTATTACACAGCGGTGGATTGAATCAGAAGATTTGGATGAGGTGTACAATCTCATCGGTGGTGCCCAGGCGTGGAATGCCTACAAAGCGGACAAACGTGATCTGTCTCGCTACAGCCGTCAGATGGTTCTTCCGGAAATAGGTGAAGAGGGACAACGGAAGTTGCTCGATTCACTGGTAACAATCGTGGGCGTAGGAGGTTTGGGATGCCCTGCTGCGCAGTATCTCTCCGCAGCCGGTGTGGGGAAACTTAACCTAATTGATGGCGATGTGGTGGACATCACCAATCTCCAGCGCCAGCCTCTTTTTAGATCTGACCGTATTGGTGACCCAAAAAGTGATGTGGCGGCTGAAGCTTTATCCGGGCTGAATCCCGACTGTGCCGTGGAATCAATTCACACATTTATTTCGGAAGAGAATTGCCAAAAATTACTGGCCGGAAGCGATGTGGTGCTAGATGCCACAGACACCATCACCGCACGCCGATTAATGGATGAGTATTGCTGCCGGAAATCTATACCGCTCATTTACGGCGGTCTCTACAAGTTTGAAGGCCAAGTCTCAGTCTTTCATCTAAATGGTGGACCTTCATACGCTGACGTTTTCCCAGAGAGTGTTGCTGGGGGCGGCACATGTAGTGACGATGGTGTTCCTGGGATGTTGCCGGGAATTATTGGAAGCATTCAAGCTTTAGAGACGATCAAAGTCATTCTTGGCATTACGCCCAACCTATCGGGAAAACTTTTGCTATACAATGGTCTCAGCCACACCATGGAGCAGATCGAACTTAACGTATGACTATTCAGGTGACCGTTCGCTGTTTTTCTCATGTTCGTGAGGCGCTGGGAAAAGATGTTTTGAATCTAGAGTTGGAAGATGACACTGATACATCCACAGTCGAAAACAAAATTAGAGAAATGGCTGGGGACAATCTTGATGGAATAACTCTAAGGGTGGCAGTCAACAGGGAATATATGCCTGAACCTATTGCCTTGAAAAACGGTGATGAGGTGGCACTGATTCCTCCAGTCCAGGGGGGATAAACACCAACATGATTAAGACAGAAATCGTTCAGGGAAAAATCGATCCGTTCCCCAGTGAAGACAATCATACCGGTGAAGGAGCTGAAGTTGTATTCAATGGTCGGGTAAGGGAAACGGAGAACGGGAAGCCCATCGTTGCTCTTGAATATGAACAATACGAGGGGATGGCCGATCAGGAGTTGGAAGCTTTGGCAAAAGAAACAGTGGAAAAATTTCCCATTCACGATCTCTTTTGCCGCCACAGGGAGGGTGAAGTGCCTGTAGGAGAATCCTCTCTTCATATATCTGTCTGGGCTCCCCATAGAAAAGAAGCGCTGGATGCACTCTCCTGGTTTATTTCAGAACTGAAAAAACGTGTGCCGATCTGGAAGTGGGCGATTTATCCGGACGGCACGAAAGAGGCTACCAGTCATGAATGCTGAAAGTGGATAGACAGTGGCGGACTGCGTAAATTATAACAGGGTGATTTTTTAACTGAACTCAAGGGTGTAAATAATGAGAAATAACAAATTTCCACCTCCTAATTCTTTTGCCTCAAATTCGCATATCAGTTCCATGGACCAGTACCATGAACAGTATAAACAGTCTATCGATGATCCCGAAGACTTTTGGGCGGACAAGGCCCAGAGACTGGACTGGAGCAAAAAATGGAGCAAAGTTCGGTCCTTCGATTTTGTGGGTGGTAAAATCAGCTGGTTTGAGAACGGCAAGCTGAATGTGAGCCAGAATTGCCTCGACCGGCATGTGGATGGTGGTCACGGCGACCGACCTGCCATCATCTGGGAAGGGAATGATCCCAATGAAGACCAAACCTTTACCTATTCAGAACTTTTGTCTGAAGTAAAGAAGTTTTCCAATGTACTCAAAAATAATGGGATAGAAAAAGGGGATAGGGTTTGCTTTTATCTTCAGATGGTGCCTCAGTTGGCCATCGCCATGCTCGCCTGTACCCGGATCGGTGCCGTCCATTCTATTGTGTTTGGTGCTTTTAGTGCAGATTCGCTGAGAGACCGTATCAACGATTCTGCCTGCAAAATGCTTATTACGCAAGATACGGGTGTGCGGGGGATCAAAACGGACATCCCAATGAAAGCTTACGCCGATAAAGCTGTGGCGCAGACGCCGTCCATTGAGACGGTGCTTGTCGTGAAGCGTACCGGCGCCGATGTCAATTTTGAGAGTGGGCGTGATCTCTGGTGGCATGAAGAGATGGGCAAAGCCGATGCCGAATGCCCGCCGGAGCCCATGGATGCTGAAGATCCTCTCTTTATTCTCTATACCTCCGGCTCAACCGGAAAGCCGAAAGGGGTTCTTCACACGACAGGGGGATACCTCACATACACGTCCTATACGCATGAACTGATCTTTGATTATCATCCGGAAGATATATTCTGGTGCACAGCGGATATCGGTTGGATCACGGGCCACTCCTACATTGTTTACGGTCCTCTAGCTAATTGTGCCACTACCGTCATGTTTGAAGGGGTTCCCAATTACCCGGATTTTGGCCGGTTCTGGGACATTGTTAAGAAACATAAGATAAACCTGTTTTATACCGCCCCCACCGCACTCCGGGCACTCATGAAAGAAGGTGACGACCACGTCACTTCACGGGACCTGTCATCCCTGCGGCTTCTGGGCACGGTGGGTGAACCAATCAAAGAACCAGAATGGATGTGGTATCACTCCGTGGTGGGCAAGGAAAAATGTCCCATTGTGGACACCTGGTGGCAAACGGAGACAGGCGGTATTCTCATAACCCCTCTTCCCGGGGCTACACCAACCAAACCCGGCTCCGCAACGCTTCCTTTTTTTGGTGTTGAACCGGTTCTTTTAGAAGAAGACGGAAAAGAAATTGAAGGAAATGAAGTTTCCGGACTACTAGCCATTAAAGCTTCCTGGCCTGGGCAGATGAGAACGATTTATGGCGATCGTAAAAGATTCATCGATACCTACTTCAAAATGTATCCCGGTTACTATTTTACCGGTGACGGCGCCCGGCGGGATGAGGACGGCTACTACTGGATTACGGGTAGGGTGGATGACGTCATGAATGTGTCAGGTCATCGCATCGGTACGGCGGAAGTGGAGGGAGCCATAGGAAAAGCTAACGGAGTTGCCGAAGCTGCTGTGGTGGGATTCCCCCATGATATCAAAGGTCAAGGGATTTACGGTTTTGTTACTCTTATGACAGGTGTGGATGAGAGTGATGAAATCTATGAAGATATCTTGAAGAGTGTGACAAAGGAAATTGGTCCTCATGCCAAGCCGGATAAGCTCCAGTTTACACCGTCCCTGCCCAAGACCCGCTCCGGGAAGATCATGCGGCGAATCTTGAGGAAAATTGCTGAAGGAGATGTTGACGAAATGGGTGACACATCAACCTTGGCTGATCCTTCCGTGGTGGATGCGTTGGTTGAAGGGCGTAAGTAGCGTCAATGCCTATTCTAATTCAGTTTCGAGACTTAAAGTAAAATCGATGGCGTCTCGGAAGGTCATGTAAGCCGGGCATTTTATCGGATGGTGGTCATAGGCACGATTCACGGCTTCCATCTGATCATCTGAACATTTCAAATGATAGGCTACGCGGATTTTTGTGATCCGTAAAACGCCGTCTACAGCATCAATATCCCCTTCAACATTTGACCACAGTCTGTCGGGGGAACTTTGTACTCCACGCGCTTCCAGCGCGCCACCAAAGGTTCCAGTTAGTCACCCAGCGGTGCCGGCTATTATATAATCCAGGGTGGCGGGGTGCTCTTCTTTTGGGTCTACACCATAGAAATCCTTGATATTTGTATGAACACCGAAAATGGCAGGCTCATGAAACCCTTCTATATAGGCCCGTCGAACCATATTCTCATCACGATAAATCTTTATTTTGCTTGTATGAATATGTTCAGAAGCCATTATGACTTCTCCTTTTCAGACACTACAGCGGAAACACTCCTGAGGGGATGACCTGTGCCACCATTACGGTGCATCACCATCTCTGAAAGGATGCTGAGGGCGATTTCTTCCGCCGTTTTTGCTTCCAGATCCAGCCCGGCTGGAGAGTGAAACCGCTCCAGATCTTCATCGGTTATACCGTGTTCTCGGAGATAATCAATGATGATGCCTGTTTTTTTCCCACTGGCCACCACCGCTACAAATGGGATGCCCCGCATGAGGGCCTCGTATGAGATTCTGTCGTCGTCCCGATGGTGGGTGGCAAGTACAAAGTAATTCACATCAAAATCAATATCGTCCATTTCCAGCGGATCGGTTATAATCTTATCGACATCGGGGTACCGTTCAATTTCTTCCTCAGGTGTCTGAATTACCACCTTGAAATTGAGGGTGTGTGCCATTTGGCACAGTACTTCCACTGCCCGTCCCATTCCCCGAACCAGTAAGGTGGGGATCTTCAACTGAGGTTCTACAATTACTGACATATATCCTCCACAGGGGATGCCCATCCCCATTTCATCGCTATCCAAATCTATGTTAACAGTTTTTGGTTCACCTTCCGTGATGGCTTCCTGAGCCGTAGCCGCCACGCGATTTTCAATACAGCCGCCACCGATGTAACCGATGATGCGTCGTCCTTTTGCATCGTACAACGCTTTGTCACCGACTTTACCAGAGGAAGAGCCCTGAACCATGAATACAGTGGCAAGAGCGTAGGGTGTTTCTGAAGCTTCCAGTTCGGAAATGATGTTGAAAAGTTCTTTATATCTGGACATCCAACTCCTCGATTATTGATTTCATATAAAGATAGTCCTCATCAGTATCGCAGTCAAGTATCACTTCATTTGAATTGATAGAGACAGCCACAACGTCATGGGAATATTTATTTAATACTCTTTTGCAGCCCCTGTCTCCGGTGGAAGAGAGTATATCATCAAAATATTTATGGGGAAACAGTACGGGATTTGCCTGCTGGTCGCCGTGCTGTGGATAAATAATGTGCTGGCCTTGGTAGGAAATAAAACATTCTTTCAAATTTTTCAAGGTTTCAACGGAAACAAAGGGCATATCTCCCAGGACGATGAGATTACCGTCAGTGCTATCTGGAAGCGCTGTCATACCGGAATAAATAGAGGTCGCCATACCGTCGGACCAGTTACTGTTGTGGACAAATTGAAGCTCTAGGTCATTCAAAGTGACTTCAACCTTATCCTGTTCAAAACCGGTCACCACTACAACAGGATCAAAACCGGCGGTTAGGACGGTTTCGCAGACTCTTCTGATCATAGGTATACCGTCAATGGCCAATAGCAGTTTGTTTTTACTATCCATCCGGGAGGACTGTCCCGCTGCCATAACTGTGGCTGAGATCTTCATGCGTAAGCAGGTAGTGTTGAAACAGGCCGCCGGTTGTTGAGTGTAGCCAGAACTTTTCCCAGATCCACAAGGCTGTTCAGATTGTGTATGGGTAGAAAAATATCAGTGTATGGCAGAAGGGTCTGGACACCGCGAGTCAGCGGTTGAAAATCGTCATATCCTAAATTGGGATTGAGCCAGATGAGCCGATGACAGCTTCTGTGTAGGCGGTCAATCTCATTCTTCAGCTTTTCCACGTTGCCCGTATCCCAGCCGTCACTAATGATCAGAACTACCGCACCGCCACCGAGGACACGGCGTGCCCAGAGCAGATTGAATGTCTCAAGAGTCTCACCAATCCGGGTACCGCCTGACCAGTCTTTTATGGATACGGTCAAAAGATCCATGGTGTCATCTACATCTTTGTGGCGGAGAGTGTGAGTGATCCTGTTTAGTCTTGTCCCGAATGTAAACGCCTCCAGTCTTGGGTTGATGGCGTGGAGAGTAAAGATAAAATGCATAAGAATTCTGGTGTAGGTCTCCATGGAGCCACTGATATCGCAAAGGATGATGAGGGGCCTTGGCTTCCATTTCTGTTTTCGCCACGCCAGTTCCACGAAGTCCTGAGTGGGGAAGATGTTTTTCCGGATAGTGCCCCGGAGGTTGAGGCGGTGCCGCTTCCTTCCGGGCTTCAGTCGGCGAAGACGTTTTTCGCCGAACTCCCATCGCCATCTGTTCAAAAACTCTTTAGCCTCTTTTAACTCATCTTCAGTATAGGCATCAAACCTTTTTTCCCGAAGGATCTCCTCGGGGCTATACACAAAGAGATCAAATGTCTTGTCTTCACTCTCCTGTTTCCCTTCGCCTTCCTCCCTTGGCTTAAATGAATCTAGGTGCCTCTGCTTCATCTGTTCCGCCTGCTGCTTCATACTCTCCAGTTCTGCCTGGGCCAAGCGTGATTCGTAGAGCCTCCGAAGGATATCAGAAACATTCTCCAATCTGTCAGGATTACGCCAGTAGAGATCGAAAAGCTGATCAAAAACGGGGATAAATTTGTGACTGGTGATGAATGTTGCTCTCAGGGCACTCTTGAAATCTTCCCGGTTGGTAATATCGATGTACGAGGTGGCACGGACGGCGTTCATGATCTCACCCGTCCCCAATTCACAGCCTGCCTGACGGACGAAACGCCCGAAACTAGCGATGGCGTCGTGTAGTCGTGACTCAACTGGCTTGAAGGAGTTTTTCGGTTCAACCATACAAATTAGAGCTGTTCTTACCGGTAAGAAAAAATCATGGCAACAGTGCCGCTGCTTTATGCTGAGATCATATCGGCCTCGGCCACGGCCCGCTGAACAAGACCGTGCGTCACTTCACCGTTCATTTTTTCGATATCGTCCTGATATTTGAGAAGTGTTCCTAGGGTATCTTCCGTGATTTCCGTAGACAGTTCGGTAGTCCCCAGTTTCATGAGAGCGTTGGCCCAATCAATAGTTTCCGCCACCCCCGGGAGTTTATAGAAGTCTCTCTCTCGGACAGCTTGGACAAATACCACAATCTGTTTCCCTAGCTGTTCGTTGACGTCCGGAATTCGCCGCCTGACGATCTCGAATTCTCTCTTTGCCGATGGATAGCTAATCCAGTGATAAAGGCATCTCCGTTTAAGGGCATCGTGAATTTCCCGTGTCCTGTTTGAGGTGATGACTACAAAGGGCTTTCTTTTTGCGGTAATGGTGCCAATCTCAGGAATAGTGACTTGAAAATCGGACAGGATCTCCAATAGAAAAGCTTCAAACTCTTCGTCAGCCCTGTCCAATTCATCAATGAGAAGAACAGGGGGGATCTTCTTGTCATAGTCTACAGCTTGCAGAAGCGGCCGTTTTATGAGGAAATCCGGCCCAAAAATTTCCGCTGTCAATTTTTCTTTATCTTTTTCACCACCGGCTTCCATGAGGCGGATCTGGAGAATCTGTCGTGAATAGTTCCACTCATAGATGGCGTTGTGGACGTCAAGACCTTCATAGCACTGGAGCCGGATCAGTTCAGTTCCCATCATTTCCGCCATCACTTTACCCACTTCTGTTTTTCCCACACCCGGCTCCCCTTCCAGAAAAATGGGTTTTTCCATTTTCATCATGAGAAATATGGCTGTGCTGAGAGACCGGTCAGAAATGTAGTTGTGTTCGCCCAGCTGTTTCTGGACGGCGTCAACCGATTTAGAGATTTTCACCTTCACGGCTGAGAAAATAACTCAAAGAGCTTAGAAAACCAACGTGGTGAAGGGTCCCGTCTTCAGGATGGAGTAAAACCTGCCAAAGCTTCCCAATCAGTGGAGCATAAGGGTGGAAATGGTCTACTTCTGTTGTGATGGGTGCGAGTTTCTTATTTAAAAGCATTACCGATATTACGTGACTTCATGATAATCTTGATCTCATTAATAATGGCAGGATCATCAATTGTTGAAGGTGTGGCAGCATCACCTTCGTTAGCAAGTGTTCTAATGGTTTTTCGAAGTATTTTCCCTGATCTTGTTTTAGGAAGTCTTTGAACAATGGCAGCCTGACGAAAATTAGCAATAGCACCGATATTGGATCGAATAGATTGAATCAGTTCAGGTTCCAATTTTTCGACCGAGATATCAAAACCATCTTTTAGAACAACAAATCCGGCGGGGACCTCTCCCTTCAGTTCGTCAGCGATTCCCACTACGGCGCACTCCGCCACTGCCTCATGTCCCCCGATGAGTTCTTCCATCTCACCTGTTGAGAGGCGATGCCCAGCAACGTTGATAACATCATCTGTGCGGCCCATGACGAAGACGTAGTCGTCTTCGTCCTTATATCCGCCGTCGCCTGTTAGGTAGTACCCCGGAAATTCTGAGGTGTATGAATTTCTGTACCGCTCATCATCGTTCCACAGTGTTGGGAGACATCCTGGAGGCATGGGCAGTTTCACCACAATGCTTCCTGTCTCCCCGGGCTTTGATTCATCTCCCGCCTCATCCAGAATACGAACATCAAAACCGGGGACCGACACCGTGGCCGAACCAACCCTGATCTCCTTTAATTCTGTTCCCAGCATGTTGGCGCAGATGGCCCACCCTGTTTCCGTTTGCCACCAGTGATCGATGACAGGGCAGTGGATAATCGAAGTAAGCCAGTCGTAAGTAGGTGGATCCAGCCGTTCGCCGGCGAGGAAAACAGACTTAAGGGAGGAAAGATCATATTTTGCTTTGAACTTTGCTTCGGGATCTTCCTTCTTCACCGCGCGGAAAGCAGTAGGGGCGGTAAAAAAACAGTTGACGTCGTGTTCAGACATCACCCTCCAGAATGCACCGGGATCAGGTGTCCGTACAGGTTTTCCTTCATAAAGAACAGTAGTGCATCCTCGAATCAGAGGAGCATAGACGATATAAGAATGTCCAACTACCCACCCTACATCTGATGCTGCCCAGTAGACATCGCCCGGATTAACATTGTATATGGCCTCCATGCTGTAGTTCAATGCCACCGCGTGCCCGCCGTTGTCGCGGACGATCCCCTTTGGCTTTCCCGTTGTACCGGAAGTGTAGAGGATGTAGAGTGGATCGGTAGCCTCCAGGGGTACATAGTCCACGGGGGAAGCTTTTGCCATAAGATCATCCCAGTAGAAATCCCGCTCCGGTTCCATGGTGCATTTTGTCTGAAGCCGCTTGACAATGACCGTGTGCTCGGGTTTATGTTGGGCAGCGTCAATGGCGTCGTCGAGAAGAGGTTTGTATGGGATAACGTTTGTGAACTCAATACCGCAGGTGGCGGACACGATCACTTTCGGCTGAGCATCATCTATGCGAATGGCGAGTTCATTCGATGCAAAACCACCGAACACCACCGAATGGATGGCTCCCAGCCGGGCTGATGCCAGCATTGCGATGACAGCCTCTGGTACCATAGGCATATAGATAACAACACGATCCCCTTTTTCAACACCAAGATTTTTCAAAGCTCCAGCGAAACGGGATGTTTTATCCAATAATTCGCGGTATGTGAATGTTTTCTGAGTATCTGTTACAGGTGAATCATAAATGAGGGCCAGTTGATTTCCGCGTCCGTTTTCCACGTGGATGTCCAGAGCAAGATGGCAAGTGTTCATGGTTCCGCCCTTGAACCATCTGTAGAAGTTATTCTCGTCATGCGATAGGATCGATTCAGGCGACGAAAACCAGTGGATCTTTTTAGCCTGCCGTTTCCAGAATCGCTCTGGCTGATTAATTGATTCCTTGAATTCCTTCAGATAGTCCATGTCAGCAATGACCTGCTTGGAGAGTGAGAATCAAAGTATTATTTGTACAAGATCAGTTGAGGTATGGATTTGTAATTGAAAAAGCCTAGGGTCCACACGTTAGCGCTCCGCTGTCGCTAACGGGTGGAATTTGGAAAAGGAGGACAGTGCCTCCGTTTGTATCAGGCCCGAGAGGCAGCCTCCGCAATGGCGCGCTTCCCCATGGCGCCACACAGATGAGCGCGATACTCTGCCGAAGCGGAAAGATCGCTCATCATTTCTGTTCCATCGGCAACTTTAGCCGCGGCGGCCGCGATTGCGTCATCGCCGAGGTCGGAGCCTGTTAAGGCTTCTTCCGTCGCGGTTGCTCTATAAGCGTGATCGGAAGCACCGGTGACACCAATCCGGCACGACTCGCAAGAATCGCCAGACTTGGTTACCACTACACCCACACCGACAACGGCATAACGGGAAGCGGGATTGAAAAACTTGGCGTAAGCCGCTCCCGTACCGCTGCCCAGCGAGGGCACTTGAACTTCCGTCACAATCTCACCCTCTCCAAGGGCTGTTTCAAAAAGCCCGGTGAAGAAATCTTCAGCAGCAACAGACTGACTGCTTGTCACGATTGTTGCCCCCAGTGCCACAAGAATTCCAGGATAGTCAGAGGCTGGGTCGGCATGGGCCACGTTTCCGCCAATGGTTCCCCGGTTTCTCACTTGAGAATCACCAATCATGCCGGCAGCTTCTGCCAAGGCGGCACAGCTACTTTTCACCACATCAGAAGATGCAACTTCACTGTGGGTAGCCAGAGCACCGATCTTGATTGTGTCACCATCCTGGCTGACCCCTTTCAGGTCATCAATACCGGAAATGTCTACAAGGGTCCCTGGCTCTGAGAGTCTCAATTTCATAGCTGGGATCAGACTGTGCCCGCCGGCAAGAAAGGAACCACCAGTAGCTATCATGGAGGACGCTTCATCCAATGATCCGGCCTTTTTGTATTCAAACTCGTAAGGTATCATGGTCTTATCCTCCTAATTTCCGTTTTGCATTGCTTTCCAAACCCTTTCAGGTGTCAGCGGCATCTGAAGATCTTTTACACCGTAATCGGAGAGAGCATCCACCACCGCATTTACGACAGCAGGTGTAGAACCGATTGTTCCTGTTTCACCGACACCTTTGACACCTAGCGGGTTATGGGGACACGGGGTCACCGTCCGATCTGTTTCAAACATGGGGAAGTTGTCCGCCCGGGGCATGCAGTAGTCCAGCATGGAACCCGTAAGCAGTTGACCGGAATCATCATAGACAGCGCCTTCAAAAAGAGCTTGTCCGATGCCTTGAGCAACACCACCGTGAACCTGGCCGTCTACGATCATGGGGTTGATCACATTGCCCACATCATCCACAGCTACGTATTTCACAACTTTGACTTCTCCGGTGTCCTTATCCACTTCTACCACACAGATATGTGCTCCGAAGGGATAAGTAAAGTTGACCGGATCGTAGAAACTGGCGAAATCCAGTCCCGGTTCTTCCCCTTCTGGATAGTCATGGGGTACATAAGCTGTCAGGGCCACGTCACCGAAACCGACAGATTTGTCTGTCCCTTTCACAGTCCATGAGCCGTCGGCAAATTCAAGATCATCCGGTGAGCATTCCAGTTTATGAGCTGCAATGCGAGCGCCCTTTTCCTTGATCTTATCCACACTTTTCATTATTGCACTACCACAAACCGACAGGCTTCGGGAGCCATAGGTTCCCATACCAAAGGGGACATTCTCAGTATCACCATGGACAACATTCACATCTTCCATACCTATACCAAAAGCATCAGCCACCACCTGAGCGAAAGTAGTTTCATGACCTTGTCCATGGGCATGAGCGCCACTGTGGACAGTCACCTTGCCAGTGGGAGCAACGCGAATACTGGCCGCATCATAGAGCCCAACTCGGGCGCCCAGGGAGCCTACTACCGCAGATGGGGCAATTCCGCACGCTTCGATGTAAGTCGAAAAACCGATGCCCATGAGACGTCCATCAGCTTTTGCCTTGTCTCGTTCCTTTTTTAGACTTTCATAATCAGCCACTTCCAGCGCCTTGTCCAAAACCCCTTCATAATTACCGCTGTCATACTGCAGGGCAACATTGGTCTGGAAACCAGGTTCATCCACACCGTCGAAGGGTGGAATGAAATTCTTCCTGCGAAATTCAGCTGGATCCATACCAATTTCCCGGGCAGCTGTTTCTACGAGCCGTTCAATGGAATAAGTTGCCTCCGGCCGTCCAGCACCGCGGTAAGCGTCCACCGGAACAGTATGAGTGACCACCGCGGTCACATCCACATGGACAGCGGGTGTTTTGTATAACCCCTGCATCAGCGTAGCGTGGAGGTAGGTAGGAACACAGGTTGAAAAGTTGGACAAATATGCGCCCATAGATGCATAGGTCTTAGTCCTTAAACCGGTAATGTTGCCATCTTTGTCCAAGGCCATTTTTGCATCTGTCATATGGTCACGTCCGTGGCAGTCCGTTATAAAGGCTTCACTGCGGTCGGCAGTCCACTTGACCGGTCTGCCGAGTTGCTTGGAAGCCCACAGAACACCGCATTCATCATTGTACACAAAGATCTTACTACCGAAGCCGCCGCCCACATCCGGTGAGATCACCCGCAGTTTGTGCTCGGGGATGCTTAATACGAAAGCACCAATCACCAGTCGTGCAAGGTGGGGATTCTGAGAAGTTGTGTACAATGTGTACTTTTCTTCATTGGCGTCATACTGTGCCAGAGCAGCCCTTGGTTCCATTGCATTAGGCACTAGCTTCTGGTTGTGGTAAGACAGTTCAATTACTTTGTCCGCGTTCTCAAAAGCGGCATCTGTCTCATCCTTATTTCCCAGTTCAAAATCATAAATGGTGTTATTGGGCACATCATCGTGGACCAGCGGTGCACCGTCCTCGGTAGCAGCTTTAGGATCCACCACTGCATCCAACACTTCATAATCAACTTTCACAAGCTCTGAAGCGTCTTTGGCTGTGAAACGGTCTTCAGCCACCACCAGTGCAACAGCATCGCCTACATGGCGGACCTTGTCAGCCACCATAATGGGGTGCGGAGGCTCTTTCATGGTGTCACCATTTTTAAAATCAACCTGCCATCCGGCGATGGATCCGACGATGCCTGCATCTGCAATATCCTGACCGGTAAAGACCTTGAGTACACCATCCATAGCTTCCGCTTTTGAAACATCCACACTATTGATTGTTGCATGTGCATGGGGGCTTCTTACATAGACGGCATACGTCTGGTTTTTCACATTAAAATCATCCGTATATTGGCCTTCACCTTTGATGAACCTATTGTCCTCTACACGTTTTACTGATTTTCCGATTAATTCACCCATGGTGCCCTCCTAACCTTTGTTGGCGGCGTATTGAACCGCCTTGACGATGTTGTTATAGCCTGTACACCGGCAATAGTTGCCTTCCAGTCCGTGGCGGATCTCATCCTCTGACGGATTAGGATTATTCTCCAGAAGATCAGCCGCTGTCATGATCATGCCAGGGGTGCAAAATCCGCACTGGAGTCCGTGCTCCTCTCGGAAACCTTCCTGGAGTGGATGAAGGTCACCGTTTGAAGCCATCCCTTCGATGGTAGTAACCTCAGCGCCGTCCGCCTGCACGGCAAACATGGTACACGACTTCACAGCTTGGCCATTCATCAAAATAGTGCATGATCCGCACTGACTCGTATCACAGCCGACGTGAGTTCCGGTTAAAAGGAGTTGGTCCCGAAGAAAGTGTACCAGCAGTTGTCTACTTTCCACTTCACCGGAACAACTTTTTCCGTTTACTGTCATTGAGATGGTATGCGTCATGCCATCCTCCTTATTTGATGATAGATCTGTTGAAGTTTCTGTCGTTTTTTTTGTAGCAGCTGAAGGAGATGGGGCTGCCACCTGTTCGGCGTAACCCGATGTAAGGAAGTCTGTAATCTTTTTCCACAAACTCAAGCGTATTCCTTTTCAGCTAGTTTTGTCTGAAAGTTTGCAAATCCTTGATCTATTATTTTTTTCCCCACTGCTTCAATTAGTCGGTGGCCTACACGGGCCAGGATCCCGCTGACGTTCCCTTCCGCACAAAAAGAAAGGACGGTAGAACCGTCCTCTTCTTCCAAGCTTATGTCCCCGCCACCGGATATGCCGCCATTGGTGCTAGTGCCATTCACTTCAAAGTGATATCCCTCGAGGGGCCGAATGTTGGAGATTTCGAGATCAGAAGTGTAGGACCCTTTGACATGACCTACCTTGATCTCTACTTCGGCACTGAATTTTGTATCTGAGAGAGGGGTTAGGGTTTTACATCCGGGGAGGATTTCAGCAAGGAAATCGGGATTCAGAATGGAATCCCAAACGAGGTTTAACGGTTGATCAATATGGTATTCGCGTTCTAGTCGCAAATGAAAATTCCTTGAACCCGGCGAGTATTGGTAATCGATAGAATCGAGCCATACGATGGTAATAACAAACTCGATAAAAGTCAATAAAAATAGTATTTCATCTATTCTAAAATCTCTTGACTTCAGTTCATTTCTTAGTCAGATTATACAAGGATGCCACTTGGTCAGTGGTCGTAGAAAAGGGAAAAAATCGTAAGTTTCAACCCTATTTTTATATCAGAGCCAAGGCACCTTTTTTGATGGAACATAACAAAGCAGTTAAGCTCATCCTGTTACTGGCAGCGTCAGTTTTGTTGCTTGTGGTAAGCTGTGAGGATCCGCTGGATTCTGTCGTTACAAAGAAAGACAGCAATGATTTGTTTGAGCTGACCCTGGAAACTTCAAATAATATCGTTAATTCACAGCACTCTCTGGACATCATTGCAAAGGTTGAGAGACTCACAGATGGGATAGCGGACCTTTCCAACAAGATTCTTGGCGTCTGGGACCTGATTTATGATGAGCCTGACACGCTGGATCCTACTCTTCTTGAAATACACTATACTTTCAACAATGACAATACTGTAACCCGCGTCGAAACCCACAGATTTGCGGACATTTTTTCCAAGATAGTGGGCAAATGGAATATTCATTCTATAGGTACGGACACCATCAATTCAGAGCTGCTTGCAATTGAATATGATTTTGATGATGACACGACGATGACAGTTGAAGAGACTCATATTTTTGATGTCTCTAAACTGGGTTCAAAAGTTCTTGGTGTCTGGAAAGTAACAGAGGCCTCAGATGCTCCTGATCTGTCGAATCTTACTTTGGAATACACTTTCGAGAATGATAGCAGTGTCACCTTTTCACGGACGCAGATAACCTCGGAAGGTATCGATGTCGGTTATGCGTCTGTACCTGCGTTTGTCGATATCGATAGAGATGCTGATAAGGATGTGTTCATCGGTAGCCAGGAGGGCACCATCGTCTATTATGAAAATACCGGCTCCAGCGTTAAAGCTGTTTTCACGCAGAAGACGGGGAGCGACAATCCTCTCAACGGCGTAGTTGTAAGCGGTACCGCATCTCCCTCTTTCGTAGATATTGATGCTGATGGTGATATGGATTTGTTCATTGGCAAGGATGACGGTACCATCAGTCATTACGCCAACGGCGGTTCCAGTACGAGCCCCTCTTTTTCTGAAAAGACTGGAAACGATAATCCGCTTAATGGAGCTGACGTTGGCTATAACTCAAAACCCATCTTTGCCGATATCGACGGTGATGGTGATATGGACGCATTCATGGGTGAATATGATGGTACTATCAACTACTATCAGAACACAGGCTCCAGCACAACTGCCACGTTTACCGTGCAGGCGGATGCCGATGCGCTCTTCGACAGTGATGTGGGGACGAATTCAGCACCGACCTTCGTTGATATTGACAAAGACGGTGACCTGGACGTATTCATCGGTGCCGGTAACGGCATCATTCAGTATTACAAAAATATTGGTTCAAATGCAGCGCATTCTTTCTCTCCTCAAGTTGGGAATGACAATCCGTTGAATGCCGTCGATGTGGGTGAGGGTGACAATGCGAATGCAACACCGGCCTTTGTAGACATTGATGGTGATGGCGACATGGATTTATTTGTGGGTGAATATTTAGGCACAAATTATTTTTATTTGAACTCTGGTTCAATAATTGAAGCCAGTTTTGGTTCACCAACTGTTCTTGGCGCTTCCAAGTCCACTGTAAGAGCCGGCGGCTGGACCTATACTGATGTAACAAAGCAGGTTCAAGTGGCTTTTTACGATACTTCAGGCGGCGAAATTGAAACAGGTACTGTTTCTTTTGATACGGACAGTCTCACCATTCCCGTCAGTGCCTACATGTACTGGAAGACCGACAAAAGAGACGTTACCTTTCAGAAAACTGCGCACGTCACCGGCTTTTCGGCTCCCGCCGATTCTGTTGTTTCTCTGTCCGGAGGATGGGGCTACGATAAAGAGACCAATCTCCTATCCGTCATTGTGTTTGGACAGACTGAATCGGGTGTCGTCAGTTTCGACACCAAGTCTTCAACCGTACCCGTCGGTGCTTTCATGTATTGGGAAAGCAGTGACCGGGGTTCCATCACTTTTGTGAAAACAGCCAATGTTTCGGGTGCTGATGCCACACCCGATTCCGTTGTTACATCAGCAGGAGGATGGAATTGGGATACAGCCGCAGGTGTTCTGTCCGCCACCATTATGGGTAGTCAACTGTCGGGTTCCGTAACGTTCGAAACAGAAGGTCAGACTGTTCCCATCAACGGTTTTATGTACTGGCAAACGGACCAGGAAGGGAATTTAACCTTTAAAAAAGTATCAAACGTCAGCAGCTCCAGCATATCATCAATGAAACTTGCTTTGGATGCCACAAGTGGTTCACTGGATATTCATCATGTCTCCTCCACAAGTAATATAACAGTAGTCATTGCTGACACTGCAAAGTCAAAGTTTCAGGTGGAAGGTCTCTTTGTTCCCAGCAGCACTAAAACCAGTGCGCTTGTTTCTGCTCAATTTCAAGACCTATTTGTCAAGATTCCTATTACTATTGTTAAGCGTTAGATTGGTTATGAGAAAGATATTTAGATTATTATTAGTCGTTTTTTTGCTACCCCTGATATTGGTGGGGCAATCGATGCGGGATCTGGAATACCAGGTCGTAAAGCTCAGTTATGTTGAAGTGGATAGAGCCCTGGCCATTCTTAAGACAGTGGGCTATACAGTGGTTGAATTTAAAAGTGGTAAAGGTGAGTTGGCGGGTGAATACAGTTTTACTCCAAGTGTTAGTAGTACGCTCAGTATCAAGGAATTTCCCAAAAAAGATGTACTTCCTATCATCATAAAGGTGCCTGACACTGAAACAGTCAGTCTGCTTACACAGGAAAAAGGAAAGTCGGCCAAAGGCAAAAAAACGGAATTGGGCCTTGATCTCGCCGGAATCCCCATGCTGGGAGCTACCGCCGGCGCCCCTCAGCAACAGATCCTCATCGGCTATAATCCCAACGATTTTGAACCGGTGGCGCGCCTTCTCGATCTGCTGAGCAATAAAATTGACATCCCGGCGGCACAGATCCAAATTGAAGCGTTGGTCATCGAACTTGACTCCGACAAGCTGAACTCCCTCGGTATTGACTTTGGCGGTGCACAAGGTGGTCTTGCTGGAGAGTTCCCACCGCCGAATCCGAGCACTGGGGCCCTCAATCCGTTCACACTGGTTTTTGACAGGACAGTTCTCGGAACAGCCACCGATTTCAACGCAAATATACAGGCACTCATAAGTATCAGTGCGGCGGAGATTCTATCAAGACCATCTGTACTGACGCTGGATGGCCGGCAGGCGAGGATCCAGGTGGGCCAGCAAATCCCCATAGTAAAGACTACCAGCACACAGACCGCCGTTTCCAAATCAGTAGACTACATCCCTGTCGGTATCGTTCTGAATCTCAGGCCAAGGGTGAGTGAAGACCAGACAAGAATTACTATCCAAATCGAAACTATCATTACGGAAACGGAGGAACGAACCGGTGCCTTGGCGGCCACCTCAGGCGTTCAGGAAGCACCCCTCATCAATAACCGAAAAGTACAGTCGTTTGTCCGCGTGGCCAACAATACGCCGTTTATCGTGGGCGGCCTCATTTCCAGGAAAGTGAGTGACGTGAAGGGCGGTGTTCCTCTCCTCTCCTCAATTCCGCTCCTGGGTCGATTGTTCTCCAGTTCCACAGTTGAGACTGAGCGCAAGGAAGTGATCGTTGTTATCACACCACACATTATTAGCGAGCAGGGCAGCAACTTCAGCCGAGTTATTCCCCTTGATTCAGAAATATTCAACGCCTTTGGCAACCAGCTTTTCCAGAACAGCTACCGTGTCCAGAATGCGGATGTCTACGATCTGAGCTTTGTAAATGAGAGCCCAGTCTTTACAAAAATGATTGAAGATGTAGCAGTCGCAGCAGAAATAAACAAAACGCTGAAGGTTACCCAACCGTATAAGGGCCTCCTGGAAGGTGAAATTCCCGGTGAAGAGATCCTTGTACGCAGGATGCTCTATGACATTATTGAACGTAATGAGTACTACAAATACATTAGCCCCGAAAAGGTGATTTTTTTCAAACAGGCCCCGGATGATCCCGCCGGTTTCGAGGTGAATGGCCTTGAGGGGTATATCAAGGATATCGCAAAAAGGAATGCATTAAAGCTGAGTTATTCAGTCCATGAAAAAGCCTCAATGGAGAAGCCGTTCGTGCGGCCTACCGCCGATCTGGAATACATCCCATTTGGCAAATCTTTCAACTACAAAGGTGAACTAGAAAAGACTAATATCCATGGTGCAACACCTGAGGAAGACATCTTTACAATCATCATAAAAGAGCAGAAGCACGAACGCCGGCTTTATGAAGTGCTTATCCTGAAAAAAGTGCTGGAAATCAATCCCGACCTAAAACTCAGTGTTACCAGCTTCCAGCCCGGTATTGAGATCCTATTCCCGGCACCGGAAGTACTTGAGAAGAATTCCCATGTGGTAGACAGGGACGTAGCACGTTATTTTTATGAAGTGAACAATTATTACGGCATGTTCGAAAAAGAATTTAACCGAAAGACCGCCGCCGTCGGCAAAATGTTAATAAATCGATAAAAAATGAAAAGTGTGACACAAATCATTGATTTTAATCGTAGGAGAGGTTATCTTGGTCAAGGTTCGAGTTTATTAACTTAATGTAGGAAGGGAAATATCATGAAGATGATAAAATTAGCTATGGCTCTCATGGTTGTCTTTGCTCTTCTCTTGCCTGGACAAGTCTTTGGTCAAGACGACCAACAAAGTCTGCCACAGGCCGGTGAAGTGTGCGATATAGGAAACTGTGGCCATGTATTTAGCGAAAACGATCACCATGGCCACTGCCCCAATTGTGATGAGGGATTGGACACCGAGGAAGATTGGAATGACCACTGCAGTAATAA
>Ga0208467_1000016_pt1 | contig 54988 bp, 44 predicted proteins | sample DeeseametaMP2098_FD_184176 | JGI IMG/M metagenome (GOLD analysis project Ga0208467, IMG submission 184176) | Marine microbial communities from the Deep Pacific Ocean - MP2098 (SPAdes) | ecosystem: Environmental > Aquatic > Marine > Oceanic | place: North Pacific Ocean | collected 2011-05-26 | reverse complement strand
TGTAGGATTCAAGAGAATTTTTCATAAACTTAATCATGCTGAAACCGATCATAACAGCTGTCATCATTGCAGTCTTTCTGTTTTTCACCAGTGCATATATTGCCTTAAAAATGGGTGCCCTTCCCTGGCCGATCATTTTTTCAATCATTGTTTCATCCGGAATTTTGAAATTAGTAAATGATTTGTCACCGAACAGAATTAACATTGCTCAGGCCGGAGGGTCTATCGGCGGACTCATGGCTGCAGCTGTCGTATTTACACTACCTGGACTCATTATTGAAAATCCGAACTATTTCTCCCATGGTTGGTTGGTGTTGGTTTGTGCCTCTGGCGCTATTCTTGGAATTGGCTTATCCATTCCATTGCGGGAAGAATATGTTGTAAAACGCAATTTACCCTTTCCCGCCGGGCGAGCTGGAGGCGAAGTCATCAAAGCAGGATTCAATAAAGATCATCGTTTCGGGCTTATGCTTATTTTCGGGATTCTTGCAGCACTATTTACATTAGCCAAAGATGCACTTGGTTGGAACTATATCGATCTTGGAATTGTTGGATCCCAACCCATTTTAATCCTAATTATGCCTATGGTAATTGCAACCGGAGTTATTCTTGGATCAGCAAATAGTTTTTCCTGGGGAGCGGGAGGTATTATTTCAGTCATCGCTGCAATGGGTTTTACAGCAATATTCAATACTCCGGATATTACACCGAAGATTCAGAATTTTGGAATGGGCATGGTCATTGGTTCTGGAATAGGTTATATACTTTTACATTCCGGTTCAACTCTGCCATCAAAATCAATCATTTTCAAACAACAGCCTTGGGTCTGGGGAATGGCAATTATCAGCGGATTAATATTATTTTTTATGGGCATCCCAATATTCGCTGTTATATTATGCTTAATACTTACTTTTTTTACTGTAAATCTCGCCAGCCGCATGACAGGATTAACCAATATCGATCCTTTAGAACAATTTGGATTATTGTCGGCATTATTAATCACATTTTTCTTTGGAATGGCTAATCTTGATCTTGCACTGGAACATCGTTATATCATTACGTTTTTTATTGCTACGGCCACAGCAATCGCAGGTGATATCGGCCATGATTATAAATCAGCTCAAATTGTTGAGACCGATCATAAACAAATTGTGATTGTTGATCTTGTAGCTGTCGTTGCAGTTGCATTGATGATACCCTTATTACTGGGAGTTATCCAAAGTCCGGTTATTGCTGAAAAATTATTCACACCGGAATTTCCTGCACCTCAAGCACACATTGTTGCAATGAACCTGAAGGGATTACCTCATCCCTCTATTTTTATTTCCGGATTGATATTGGCGATTGTCATCGAAGCCTTTCGATCTCGAGGTAAACTTTCAGCCGTACATTTAATGCCTTTGGGAATTGGCTTATTTTTAGGATTCAACTTGGCTTTTCTCATTGCCATTGGTGGTTTAATAGCTTTGCAGGTATCTAAAAAAAGTCATGAACACATGCTTACAGCTATCGTGATTTCTGCTGCCATACTTGGAGGTGAAGGAACTATTGGCTTTCTGCAATCCACAATGAAGGTTTTCTTTCCTGATAAAGTATCATTGGTTTTAGGATCAACAGCGTTGCTGCTCATTGCATTATTAGCACGCAGCATTAGAGGACACTTTCAAAAAGTATGAGAATATTATTAATTACTTCCTTACTATTTGCTCAATCTAAATACCCTGCTGATACAGTCCTTACTTCAAAAGAATCATCCATAATAGAAAAAATAGTGGTCCTCCCTATCGCTGGATGGCAAAGGATCTCTCATAATGCTTCCATTTTAAATTGTCAATTCTATCCAAGCTGCAGTCAGTATGGTGCAATAGCCTTAAAAGAAAATGGTTTGTTAAAAGGTTTGCCAATGACAGCAGATCGCATTGTGCGCTGTAATCCATCAGCATTTTTTAACCACTTACACATACGCGGTGGATTTCATGATCCTAACGGACTACTAGTCGATCATCCTGCTTCTCATTTAAAAACATTCACCAAGAAGTCACCTATTGCAGCAGGATTTCTTTCTGCGATTGTACCCGGTGCCGGACGTATGTACGCCGGAAGATGGTTTGATGGGTTTATGGGGTTTGTTATTGTATATTTAACAGCTTCTTCTGCAATCGAAGCATCAAAAAATAATAATGTATTAAATAAAGGTTTTTCTTATTCCATGTTTGGTATTTTTTATACGGGAGAAATTTATGGTGCGTACAGAACAGCGAAATATTATCAACGTCAATAGTTGATGAACGTTCAAATAAAAGTGTATTTTCGCCAGTTAATTTCTTGCCACTGTAGCTCAGCTGGTAGAGCAACGCATTCGTAATGCGTAGGTCAGGAGTTCGACTCTCCTCAGTGGCTCTACTCCACTTCTAATAATTCCACTTCAAAGATCAATGTAGAATTGGGTGGAATGACACCCATATCTTGACTGCCGTAACCTAATTCAGGCGGAATGGTCAATTTTCTTTTTTCCCCAATTTTCATACCCAATACACCTTGGTCCCAACCGGAAATAACCTGGTTTACTCCCAGTGTAAAACGAAAGGGTTCTCTTCCCGGATTAAGAGAAGAATCAAACACAGTTCCGTTTATCAGTGTACCGGTATAATTCACAGTGACAATACTATGCTGTTCAGCAACCGCACCGTCTCCTTCAACAAGCGTTTCTATTATTAATCCATTTTCCATGATAGTCCTTTCATTCTGACAGCCTGGCATTATTACCAGACAACCAACAAGTATTAAAACTCGTATTGTCGATATATGCATTTTTTCAGCGTAATTTCCGCCGGAGTTTACAGCGTACTATGGCAAAAACAGAAAATATGTTTTCATCTACTCACCTACTTCCCGGAAAATGTTCAGGAAACTTTTTATAAACCTACTCATTTAGGATGTAAGGAATTCATTTCTAACCGATTAAAAAAATGCTGGCCCAATCACTATAAATAACGTTATCTATTGAAAGGTTTCTACTCAATTTTATTTTTTGTTCTTTTATCACTACTAGCAGCTCAAGATAATCGCTTGCGGTTAAAACAAGCTGATCTTCTAGAAAATAAAAATGTTAACGGCCAGTCCACGCAATTCTTAACAGGAAATGTTATTTTTACCAAAGGAGAAATGACCATTCGCTGTGATAACGCTCGATACATCGAACGAACGGGGCAAGGCCTCTTAATCGGACATGTGGTCATGGATAAAGAAGGCCAAAACCTAACGGCTGATTCCGTCCATTTTGATTCACCCAATGATAAATTCACCTGTTACAATGATGTCCATATTTGGGATGAGGATTATGATCTGACAGCTGATACGGTTATCTATTATTCAGAACTGGACAGCGGTATTGCTAATGGTAATTCTAAAATGATCCAGGAAAGTCAAACCATTACTGCCCACCATTTACGTTATGCCAAAGACGAAAGTGAAGATGCAGTTTCCTACACAGCAGAACAGGATGTAACCATCGTAGAAGAAGAACGTGTAGCCACGTGTGGATTAGCTATTTATGATGTGAGTCATGACAAAACGTGGTTACGTATCAAACCAAAATTGGAAGAAGAAGGTCGTGTCCTTGAAGGCAGCGAAATCCAGATGTACTATTCAGATAATGTTCTCGATTATGTATATATCCCTGATAAGGCGCATATCGTAAATACAGCATCCGGTTTTCGTGAAGTTGAATTAGATGAACTCGACTCAACCATCATAAAACGACTATCTGTCTCATTCGACGATGATATGACCGGTTCAGCACTAAAAGGATATTTCATGGATGGCAGTTTGGATTCCGTGCGTTTGGAAGGTATGGCAACAACGCTATACCATATTTTTGAAGATTCAGTGTACCAGGGGAATAATCTGGCCTCCGGAGACACAATTGTCATGTCATTTCACACTGCAGACAGCGCTGAAGTTCAATTAGATAATATTCATATTTCGGGAGGGTCACGCGGTGTATTTACTCCCGATACAACCAACAAGGATATGGATGCACCGATTACTTATACATCTGATGAAATACTATACGATATGCAATCTGAAAAAACAGATTTAACGGGTGATGCAAATATCAAATATACTGATGTGGATTTGACATCCGGATTCATCAATGTGGATTGGAATGGCAATTTGCTGAAGGCATTTCCTACACCACCGGCTGATTCAACCGTGGAATTTAAAAAGCCTACAATTCTCGAACGAGGCCGAGACCCCATGGTGGGTGACACTCTGGTCTATAATTTAAAATCACGGAAAGGACGTGTTAAGGAAGGAAGATCCAAAGCAGATGATGGATTTTATACGGGCAATGAAATCCGCAACAATGATAAAAAAGTATATTATATCGAAAATAGTTCTTATACCACGTGTGACCTGGAAACTCCTCATTTTCATTTTGAAAGCATGAATATGAAAATCATCAATCAGGACAAGGTTATCGCACGTCCCATTGTTCTATACATTAGTCGGATTCCCATAATAGCATTACCTTTTGGTATTTTTCCTCATAAGAGCGGAGGGCGTCATTCCGGATGGATTATGCCCGGTTATGGTGAAAATAGTGTTCGGGGACAATATATCAACAACTTTGGATATTTTTGGGCTCCCAGTGACTTTTGGGGAACAAAGTTCACCATGAGTTTTGGTGATCGCCAAGGCTTTGTTTTTAATTTGAATAACCACTATAAATTGAGATATAAATTTAATGGGTCGCTTAATTTGCAGAGTCGTCAATTATTATCGGCTTCGGATAACATCACTGATATTGGTACTGACCGCAGTACAAGCTATCAAGTTCGCTGGCAGCACACCCAAAAATTGCGTCACAACCAAAATTTTAATGCAAATGCAAATTATTCAACCAGCGGCGAATTCAGTCGTAAATATACATCAGATCCGCAACAGCGCATGAATCAACAGCAAACAATTTCCAATGCCACATATTCCAAACGTTGGCCAGCCATCCAGGCTTCCATGAGTATGAATTTATCTTCCACAACAAACTTGATGGCAGATGATCGCATTGACTCATCATCTGTTTTTTACTCAAAACCATCGTATGACGGCATGCAAACAAATATTACAACATCTACATTACCCTCCATGAATTTTAATCTTGGTCAGCGCAACTTTTTTCCAAGCAAGGGCAGAGATCCAAAATGGTATAATAATATTACCTGGCGTTATAATTCTTCATTGACCAACAAAGAGCGCTTATACTATGAATCAGAAGAAACGATCATTGATGATACGACGAATGTTTACTACTGGAATGATGAAAAACAAAATTTCAGTGATAATGTTATGCGACATTCATTATCACTTAATTCCCCAACAAAAATCTTTCGCTATATCACATTCAATCCTAACGCCAGTTTTAAATCAGATTGGGTTAACAGAACATTTTCCGGCAGGTTGGACAGTACAACCAACACTATTTTAAAGACAGAAATTCCCGGCTTTGCCACTCGAACTACGGGAAGTTTTGGCGCATCCATCAATACACAGATTTATGGATTATTCCCATTCAACATTGGAAATCTCATTGCTGTCCGCCATGTGGTTTCTCCTTCCATTGGTTATTCTTATAAACCTGATTTTTCTCAACCAGTTTTTGGTAACGATTTAGGCTATTTTGAAACGATCAATGATACTACCGGCAAAGAACTCTACCATGATCGTTTCAGTGGTACCCTGGCCGGCGGAACTTCAAAAAATGAATCCCAGTCCATGACCTTTAGTGTTAATAATAATTTTCAGGCTAAAATAAAACAGGATGAAAAAGATAAAATTGTCAATCTGTTTTCTTGGCGGATGGGTACAAGTTATAATTTTGTTGCTGAGGAATTTCAGTTGAAGAATCTATCCTCATCCATCCGTTCAAAGGTGGGCCAGTCAAGTGTGGACCTGCGCATGACCCATGATTTTTATGAATATGACAAAGAATTGAACCAGCGTGTTAATGAGATCAGAAGAACTAAAGGAGGGTTACCCTTTCCTCGTTTAACCCGTGTAAGCTTATCAACCGGTTTTCAGCTTTCCGGTCAGCGAATGGGTATAAAAAGTGCAGTAGGGGATACAGCAACAGCAGCAATGGCACAAGATAGTCTTGCAGCTGCATCTCTATCAGCAAAAAACATTAGTGGCTCAAAAGGTAAACTTTGGAGTACGCGATTCAGCTTAGGCTATTCATTGCAGCAAAGTAACCCTTCACTGTCTAAGGAAACATTTTGGCTAAATACCAATTCCACAATTAATATAACAAAGAAATGGCGCATAAGTTATTCGGCGAGATTTGACTTGATGAAAAATGATCTCATCAGTCACCGATTTTCCATTAACCGTGACTTACATTGTTGGGAATTGGCTTTGGACTGGACACCGAGTGGGTATGCAAATGGGTTCTACCTGCGCATCAATGTTAAATCACCCACTCTGAGGGATCTTAAAATAGAAGAACGTGGCGGATTTAATAGTATTGTACCGTATTAATTCTTTTTTCATTCTCTAATAAAATCATCGCAAATTCAGAGATGGAAAAAACAGATTTTAAATACTGTCCGAAGTGTCAAGCAGAATATAAACCACAGATTGAGATTTGTAAAGATTGCAATGTGACCCTTGTTGATACACAACCATTTGATAAACCTTTAGAAAAAATTATATGGATACAAATCGCTCAATTTACCGGAAAAGTATATGGTGAAATGGCAGGAGAAATTTTGAAGAATAATAATATTCCTTATTTTTTGAAATCAGATTTTTTTTCTTCAGCATTTAGTATAACTCCAACAAATGTTCCCGGTGCTATGGTTAAATTACTGGTCCCTGAAGATAAAAAAGAACAAGCAGAAAATCTCATTATAAATATATCAGAATAAATTCATGGCATTTCAAACCATCAAAGGCACACACGATATTCTCCCGGAAGATAGCACTAGCTGGCAGAAACTTGAACACATTATTCACGATGTTGCAGCCCGTTTTGGTTATAGTGAAATCCGTACCCCTATTTTTGAAGATACGAGTTTATTCTCCAGAAGTGTTGGAGAAGATACGGATATTGTATCCAAAGAAATGTACACGTGGCAAGATCGTTCAGGCGGATCTATAACATTGCGCCCCGAATTGACTGCGCCGGTGGCTCGTGCATTTATTCAACATAATCTCGGTAGAAAATCTCCACTTCAGCGAATGTATTATATGGGACCGCTTTTCCGCAGAGAACGCCCACAAAAAGGCCGGCAACGGCAATTTCACCAATTCGGCATCGAAGCGTTTGGGTCAAAATTCCCGGAACAAGATGCAGAAATAATAGCGATTGGATATATTATCTTTTCAAAATTAGGTTTAAAAGATCTTTCCTTAAAATTGAACAGCCTTGGTTCCGGGGAATGTCGCAGTCATTATAAAAAAGCTCTCCAAGATTATTTCAATCCACTCAAAAATCAATTATCTGAAACCAGCCAAAAGCGGTTAGAATCCAATCCATTAAGAATCCTTGATACAAAAAATCCAGATGAACAAACACTTTTGGCAGAGGCACCATCTATTGCTGACTTTTGGTCGGAAGACGATCAGAAACATTTTTCACACGTTCAAGATTTGTTAAGCAGTTTGGAAATACCCTTTGAATTAGACTCGCGAATGGTGCGAGGATTGGATTATTATACTCGTACTACATTTGAATTTATATCCAGCAATCTGGGAGCCCAAGACGCTGTATGCGGTGGGGGTCGTTATGATGGGCTTGTTGAAACATTGGGAGGTAAACCAACACCTGCCATCGGCTTTGCCGCCGGAATGGAACGTATATTAATGTCCATAGATCCTCAAGAAAAAAGTACTGAAGGGAATTCAGTTTATTTGATAAACCTGGTGGAATCTGCCAGTGGAAAAGCGTTGCAGGTCGCTAATGAAATACGCGAGTTAGGATTTGCCGTAACGATGGATACATTACGGCGCAGTTTAAAAGCTCAATTACGCGATGCCAACAGGATTGGTGCAATTAAAGTTGTCATCATGGGAGATGAAGAAATAAAAAATCAAACTCTTCAAATTAAAGACCTCACTACTGGGGAACAGGAAGAAATCGCAGAAAGTGATCTGGTTAAACATTTCGTAGTTTGACTTTTCTAAAATTTATTATACATTATAATACGCGCACGAAAAACAATAAATAACCTCGGAATTATTTTATGAATAAACCACTTATTATAGTTGAATCCCCGGCTAAAGCACGGACAATTGAGAAATATCTCAGCAATGAGTATGAAGTTTTTGCTTGTGTAGGGCATATTAAAGATCTTCCTCGTAAAGAATTAGCTGTAGATGTAGATAACGAATTCGCCGCCACATTCGTTGCCATGGAGGGCAAAGAAGATATCATCAAAGCAATTAAGAAAAAATCGACTAAAGCTCCGGAAGTTATCCTAGCCACTGACCCTGATCGAGAGGGCGAAGCTATTGCCGCACATATCGCAGAAGAAATTGTAAATGAGTCTGTTTCCAGGGTTCAATTCACCGAGATTACCAAAGAAGGTATCATGGAAGGAATGGAACAACGTCATGAAATTGACCAATTTCTTGTCAATGCTCAATATACCCGCCGTGTAATTGACCGACTCGTTGGGTATAAACTGTCTCGATTATTATGGAGCACTCTCCAAAAAACAATGAGTTTTGTAAAAGGATCTCTTTCTGCGGGCCGTGTACAATCTGCAGCATTGAAAATGATCGTTGATAGAGAACGCTTACGAGCATTATTTAAATCAGCAACATATTTTGATCTCCAAGCTGAAATGGAAACAAATGCATTAGAAGGTTTTAATGCTGATATGATCAGATTGGATGGAAAACGTCTTGCGGCAAGTAAAGATTTCGACAGTAATACAGGCGAATTGAAAAAAGATAATGTGTTATTACTTTCTTCATCTCAAGCAACAGCTTTAGCTGAAGAGTTACAAAATGGCCCTTGGATCGTAAGCAGTGTGGAAGAGAAACCACAAACTTCTAATCCCTATGCACCATTTACAACCAGCACGCTGCAGCAGGAAGCGTCGCGTAAAATTCGCTTTTCTGCCCGGAAAACAATGCGCATGGCCCAACGCTTGTATGAAGCAGGGTTTATTACATATATGCGTACAGATTCTATTCAACTTTCGAATGAAGCATTGACCGGTGCACGAAAAGTCATCAAAGAACGTTATGGTGATGAATTTTTACCCGAAAAACCGGTCATGTATAAAAGTAAGGTAAAGAATGCGCAGGAAGCTCACGAAGCTATCCGCCCTGCCGGTGTTATTTTCAGCGATGTAAAAACGGTCAGTGCAAAGGTAGGCAGTGACGAAGGTAAATTGTATGATTTGATCTGGAAGAGGACCGTCGCCAGCCAAATGAAACCAGCAAAGCTTAAACGTACTATAGTTGATATTGAGAATAAAAATACAATTTTCCGCGCTCGGGGCCGAGTGATTCTTTTTCCCGGCTATATGCGTGCGTACGTGGAAGGCAGTGATAACCCGGATGGCAAATTAGCCGACCGCGAACGATTCCTACCGGAAATGAAAGAAGGTCAGCGCTTGGAGTGTAAAAACCTCACTCCGGAAGAACATAATACAAAACCACCGGCACGGTTTACGGAAGCATCCGTAATTAAGGAAATGGAAAAACAGGGTATTGGCCGCCCGTCAACTTGGGCCAGCATTATTGGGCGTATTCAGGAAAAAGAATATATACAAAATAAAAAAGGTTCACTTGTGCCTACGTTTCTTGCTGTTGCGGTTACACAATTATTAGAGAATCATTTTTCTTCTCTTGTGAATTCCCAATTCACGTCTAAAATGGAAGACGAATTGGATTCCATTTCCAGGGGGGATTCTGATCCACTTCCCTTCATGAATGGATTTTATTTTGGTAGCGATGAGAACTCCGGATTTGAAAAAATGCTTGAGGATGAAATAGATATACGTAAAGCATGTACCGTTTTAATCGCCAATGGCAGCGTGGAGGAAATTGTCATAAGGGTTGGAAACTATGGACCTTATTTAGAGCAAGGTGAAGAACGTCGTAATATACCTGCAGAATTTTCTATGGGAGATATTTCTGAAGAAAAAGCCATGGAAATTTTAGCAAAAGATGCTTCACAAACACAACTCCTTGGTGTTGATATTGAATCGGGACAATCCATCTATTTAAAGGAAGGACCTTATGGCCCTTATGTTCAATTGGGTGATTCCAAAACAAGAAAATCTCTTCCGAGAGGTACAGAAAAAGAAGACGTTGATCTTGAATTAGCTGCGAAATTACTTTCCATGCCTAGATTGCTCGGAACGCATCCGGAAACGGGTGATGAAATCAGAGCTGATTTTGGAAGGTACGGCCCTTATTTAAAAGTGGGTGACAAAAATGTTAAACTACCTCACCCTCACGATCCACTAAATGTAACATTGGAAGCCGCAGTAGATGTCATCAAGAATCGCAATAAACCCAGCAGTGAATTAAAATCAATTGGAAAACATCCCGAAACAGGTGAAACGATTGTGCTTAAAGATGGTCGTTACGGACCATATGTTTCTGATGGTAAATTTAACGCTGCACTGCCTAAAGATATTTCTCCCGATGACGTTGATTTGGACACAGCAGTTGGATTAATAAATGATCGGCGGGCCAAAGGGCCGGCAAAAAGTAGAAGACGTAAAAAGAAATGAAGAAACTTTTAACATTCTTAACACTATCTTTTCTAGTGGCTTCTTCATCCAATGAAGAGTTAATAATTGATTTAGAACAAAATCTCATGGCTCCCTGCTGCTGGAGTGGAACTGTTTATGATCATGGCCATTCACAATTGGAAAACGAAATTCGATCCATGGTTGATGCGGGACAAACACGCCAGCAGATTTTGGATCATTATGTGCTTACCTATGGAGAAAGAATTCTCGCAATTCCTGTTGCTCAAGGATTTAATGTTATGGCATGGGTAGTGCCTGTTATGATCGCCATCGCAGCATTAATAATATTTGGATTATATTTGCGTACTCCAAAAAATGAGGAAAATAAGCCTACATACGTTTCTTCTGAAGACACGTCAATTCCTTTTAATGATCAAATTGAAAAAGAATTGCAGGAAATGGACTAATGACAGATAAATCGCATTCATTGGATAAAATAGTTTCCTTGTGCAAGCGACGTGGTTTTATTTTTCAAAGTTCTGAAATCTATGGTGGATTCGGTGCTGTTTATGACTACGGCCCTCTTGGTATTGCACTAAAAAATAATATTTCAAACTTATGGTGGCGGTCCATGACCCAACTCCACGAAAATATTGTTGGGTTAGATAGTGGAATTCTCATGCATCCGAAAATTTGGGAAGCGTCCGGCCATATATCAGAATTTCATGATCCGCTGGTGGACTGCAAACAATGTAAAGCCCGTTATAAAGCAGATGAATTATCAGATGACAATTCCGATTCTGTAGATTGGTCTGCCATCCAATGTCCGAAATGCGGAACAACCGGAAAAATGACAAATCCACGGCAATTTAATCTTATGTTCAAAACCCAAATTGGTCCTGTTGAAGATGAAGGGTCTATTGCCTATCTCCGTCCTGAAACAGCCCAGGGTATTTATGTAAATTATTTATTGGTTCAAGGTTCACAAAGACTAAAGGTTCCATTTGGTATTGCCCAGATCGGTAAAGCTTTCCGCAATGAGATTGTGGCTAGAAATTTCATCTTCAGAACACGTGAATTTGAACAAATGGAAATGCAGTATTTCGTAAAACCCGGAACAGATGATGATGAAATGAAATCATGGAAAGAAGAGCGCTTTAATTTTTATACAGATGATTTAGGCATCAATGAAGAGAGAATTCGATTTCATCAGCATGGAAAAGGAGAATTAGCCCATTATGCAAAAGAAGCTTGGGATATTGAATATGAATTTCCTTTTGGCTGGTCCGAAATTGAAGGTATTCACAACAGAACAGATTTTGACCTTAAGCGTCACCAGGAATATTCAGGAAAAAATATGCAGTATTCAGACCAGGTAGCCAATGAAAAATATTTCCCTTACATTATTGAAACATCCGCAGGTCTCAATCGGATGCTTCTTACCGTTTTGGCTGATGCTTACTGGGAAGATACCGAAAATAATCGAACTGTCATGAAACTGCATCCAAAATTGGCACCTGTAAAAGCGGTTGTATGTCCTTTAACCAAAAAAGATGGCTTGCCTGAACTTGCTCGAAAAATAACGGATGATTTAAAAACCCATTATAAAGTTATTTATGACCAACAGGGCTCCATCGGTAAACGCTACTATCGCCAGGATGAAGCGGGAACACCTTTCGGCATTACTATTGACCATCAATCACTTGAGGATAATACAGTAACTCTTCGTTCCAGGGATACTCAAAATCAGGAAAGGATATCTTTTGACTCTCTCATTGAGAAAATTGACGATTGTATCCATAAATACTAATTTTATAACCCTTATTTTTAAATTTAAAAAACAATTTGTTTTCCTATAGAGATTTCAATGGAACAGAATCTAACAATGGATGATCTAGGAGAAAATGTTATGCTGGTTAATCAAGGAATCGAAAACATTATCCAGTGGTTAAATGATTAATATGAAGAAAATACATCTGCTAATTACACTTGTATGCACAACCCTTAATGGTGCAAGCCCTTACCCTGTATTTTCGAAAAATGGTATGGTGGTTTCCACGAGCCAACAGGCATCTGAAGTTGGTATCCAGATCCTGATGCAAGGAGGAAATGCAGTGGACGCCGCCTGTGCAGTCGGATTTGCATTGGCCGTGACCTCTTCTTCTAATGGTAATATTGGCGGAGGTGGTTTTATGGTCGTCCGTATGGCCGACGAATCCACTTTTACACTGGATTATAGAGAAATAGCTCCTGCTACTGCTCACCGTGATATGTACCTGGATGCCGATGGCAATGTCATCGAGAATATGTCGTTGCGTACCCGTGCCTCTGTGGGCGTTCCCGGAACAGTGGACGGGTTATTAAAAGCATGGGAAGACCACGGATCAGGAAATATTTCTCGCAGGGAGTTACTAGATCAGGCCATTTCTCTGGCAGAAAAGGGGTTTGAATTAAGTCATTACGAAGCCAGCCGATTCAATAATTACAAAGAACTTTTTTCAAGAAATGAAGCAGCTGCGGCTGTGTTCATCCGCAAGGATGGTCGTCAGTGGAAAGCGGGTGATCGTTTTGTGCAAAAAGATTTAGCTAAAACATTAAAACGTATTGTGCGAGAAGGACGCGATGGATTTTATTCAGGAAAAACTGCTGCTCTCATTGTGGCAGAAATGCAGCGTGGGATCGGGTTGATAACCCATGAAGATCTGTTAAATTATGAATCCAAATATCGTGACCCCGTAGAAGGACAGTTTCACAATTATAAAATATTATCTATGGGTCTGCCCAGCTCCGGTGGAGCTATCTTGGTGGAAATGCTAAATATGCTCGAAGACTTTCCACTGGCAGAATTAGGTTGGAATTCTTCTAACTATATACACCTTTTAACTGAAGTTGAACGCCGGGCTTATGCAGATCGCGCTGAACATCTTGGTGATTCAGATTTCTGGCAACCACCATTATTTATGCTAGTAAATAAAGAATACGCTAAAGATCGTATTAGTGATTTTTCACCAGACAAAGCAACACCCAGCAGAAACATTTTTGCTGGTAACCCAACTGCTTATGAAAGCCGGGAAACAACTCATTTTTCCGTTGTGGATAAAGATGGTAATGCAGTTTCAGGTACAACAACCATTAATTTGAGTTATGGTGGCGGTTTTCTTGTAAAAGGGGGTGGTTTTTTCCTCAATAATGAAATGGATGATTTTTCTGCAAAACCCGGTGTACCCAATGCCTATGGATTAGTTGGCAATGATGCCAATGCTATCGAACCCGGGAAACGTCCCTTAAGTTCCATGACTCCTACCATAGTACTGCAGGATGATAAACCATTTATCATTCTTGGATCACCTGGTGGTTCAACAATTATAACTACTGTATTACAAACAATATTGAACGTCACAATTCATAATATGGGTATTCAGGAAGCTGTATCGGCACCCAGAATACATTCGCAATGGCTGCCAGATGTGATTATGGCTGAACCATACAGTATAATTAAAGATGTAGAAAAATCACTAAAGAGTAAAGGCCATATAATTACGCCTTATAAATGGAATAAAATTGGTGAAATGAACGCAATTCTAATAAATGAAAAGGGGTATTTAGGTGCCGCAGATACTCGGGGTGAAAATACGGCAGTAGGTTATTGAGTATTTATAATATTGAAAATATATCTCTAGGCGAACTGCAACCTGTCCTGGAACTTAACCAGATATCTCAACCACATCTTTCCTCTTTAACATTGGATAGATTAACAGAATTAGCAGAAATGACATTTCATTTCCGTGTAATAAAAGATGGTGAAACAATTGTTGCTTTCTTAATGGGTATGGAAGAAAATCAGCAATACAATAGTATGAACTATACCTGGATTTCTGAACGGTATGAATCTTTTTATTATATTGATAGAATTGCTGTAAATGAGAAATATCAAAGACAGGGGTTTGGATTGGCTTTGTACAATGATGGACAAATAAAAGCATTGGAAATGAATAAACCTGTTATGGCATGCGAAGTAAATGTTAAACCCATGAATCTGGGTTCAATTTTATTTCATGAAAATTATGGATTTAAATCTGTTGGAGAACAGGATACTGAAGGTGGTAAAAAACGAGTTAGATATATGATCAAAGACTTAATTTAAGAATAATTCTATTCTGACATCAATTGATCATTGATTAACTGGACAAAAATAGACGATCCAACCATTAATGCCCTTTCATCAATATCAAAATGAGAACAATGTTGGGGTACGCTGCGAAATGGCTGATCTTCAGGAGCTGATCCCACAAAGAAAAAACATCCGGGTACTTTTTGAGCATAATAGCTAAAGTCCTCGCCGCCCATGGATAAATAAGGATAACCGGCACCATTTCCTACAATCTTTTTTGCTGAAATCAGCAATTTTTCATATGCTGTTTTATTGTTAACAGTTATAGGATATCCTTCATGATAATCTAATTTTATTTCGGCACCAAATGTTTTACCTATACCATTTATAATTTCTTCCATTCTATTTTTTATCAATGAACGGTTTTCTTCAGTATAAGCTCTTGCAGTACCCTTTAGAATAACTTCATCGGCAATAATATTGAAATTGTAACCACCGTTAATCATGCCAATAGAAACGACTGTACTCTCTATTGGATTTGTATTACGGCTGACGATGGTTTGCAGCGCAGTAATCAAATGAGCAGAAACAACCACTGCATCCACAGATCCTTGAGGTGTTGCCCCGTGTCCACCAATTCCTTTCACGGTAATTTCAAATTTGTCTGCAGCGGCTAAAATAGGGCCTTCTTTCACTCCCACTTCGCCGTATTTCTGGTAATTCCATAGATGGATTCCATATACTTCATCCACTCCTTCTAAACAGCCGTCTTCAATCATGTATCGAGCGCCGCCTGCTCCTTCCTCTGCCGGTTGAAATAAAAATCGTACTGTGCCCTTAATCTCATCTTTTTTATCAGCTAATACTTTTGCTGCACCCAAAAGCATAGCCGTATGACCATCGTGGCCGCATGCATGCATGATACCATCGTTTTGAGATATATAATCAACGTCACTTGTTTCCTGGATAGGTAGGGCATCCATGTCCGCCCGGAGTGCAATGGTGGGCCCATCACCGCAGATTAAATCTCCAACCACACCCGATTTTCCAATACCTGTTTGAACATCTAATCCTAAATTTGATAATTGTTCAGCAACAATCCTCGCTGTACGGTGGACATCAAAACCCAATTCAGGATGTTTATGAATATCCCTTCGGGTGGCGATGATTTCGTCTGATATATTTTCGATTTCTTTATGGATATTAATATTCATTATTTTATTTAAATATGCTTGTTCAATTTATTCACTTATTTACGAATGATTCCATAATCGCTAATTGCCCACATCCTGCAGCAATATCTGTTCCCTTGCTCCAGCGAACCGTTACAGGAAATGATGCTTTATCCAGAGCTGCGATGAAAGACTCAATCACGTGATCTTCTGGCCGTTTGTATTTTCCACCAATTTCGTTATAAGGAATCACATTCAGTTTACACCGTCGTCTTGATAATAATGTCATTAATTTTTCAGCATCTTCTTTTGAATCTGTTACTTCGGCCATTAATACATATTCAAGCGTAACAGGATGTCTGGACCGGGATGAATAATGATCAATAGCTGCCAATAGTTCATCCAGTGGATATTTCTTTGCAATGGGCATTGTTTGAAGACGGCTCTCTTGAGAAGATCCATTTAAGCTAATGGCCAGTTTATAACGATGTTTCTCATCTGCATAGCGATTAATTTTGGGCGTAATTCCTACAGTTGAAATTGTGATTCGTTTAGCCCCGAGTTTAATTCCATTTTCATCATTCATCAAATCTGCTGCAGCAATGACTCGGTCATAATTCAAAAACGGTTCACCCATGCCCATAAAAACAACATTTGTAATAGGAGATATTGATTCTTTACTCACCTGTAAAAATTGATCAATGATTTCTCCAACAGACAAATTTTTCTGAAAGCCCATGGATGACGTTGCACAAAATTCGCAATCCACTGCACATCCCACTTGAGATGAAATACAGACTGTTATTCGCTTTCCTTCCTTCATAAGCACAGATTCTACTTTTTCTCCTGTCTGCAATTCAAATAGGAACTTTCGTGTTGATTCACCGGTTGAACCAGTCACATGTATTAATTTAAGCAAATGGATATTATATTTTTCTTCAAGATTTTTACGTAAAACTGATGGGATGTTACCCATGTCTTCGAACGAATCAACGCGGCTTCGATAAATCCAACCAAATAATTGTTGACCTCGATATAACGGTTCGCCCAATTCAGAAAGGATGGTATCCAATTCCCTACGATTCAATCCAACCAAGGCAATTTTTGATTCAAGAGAGGCCTGCATAAGCAAAGAATTTCGATTATCTTTTATGGGAGCGCAAGACATTAAGATTGTTTCAATTTGAAGTGACCATTAAGTTCGAACCCATTATTTAAATAATTATATTCAGGAAAAAACATGTCAACACAAAATGATGCACAACTTGTACAGCAATTAGAACAATTTCGCCAAGAGTTCATGGACGAAATTGGTAACGTAATTATAGGCCAACAGAATATTCTTGATCATTTTCTCATTGCGCTTATTTGTAAGGGACATACTCTTTTAGTAGGTGTACCGGGATTAGCAAAAACACTATTAATCAAATCCATGGCTGAATTACTTGATCTAAAGTTCAGCAGAATCCAATTTACTCCTGATCTAATGCCCAGTGATATAACCGGTACGGAAGTAATCGAAGAAGACCATGCAACCGGAAAACGTGAATTCAGGTTTTTTCAGGGTCCTGTATTTGGGAATATAATCCTGGCAGATGAAATTAATCGTACACCACCCAAAACACAATCTGCACTATTGCAGGCCATGCAAGAACATAATGTTACAGCCGGCGGACAAACCTATACATTAGATGAACCTTTCTTTGTATTGGCGACACAAAACCCCATCGAACAGGAAGGGACCTATCCCCTACCGGAAGCGCAATTAGATCGGTTTATGTTCAATATTAAAATCGACTATCCCAGCCGTGATGAAGAAGTATCCATTGTTCAAACAACTACAAGCGGGAGTGAAACTGCATTAAAACCCATCATTCCGAAAGATCAACTATTGGCGTATCAGGAATTAGTACGACGTGTACCTGTTGCGGAAAATGTTGTTGAATATGCAGTAGATCTGGTTGGCAAAACACGTCCCAAAGATGATGGCGTTCCAGACTTTGTTAATGAGTGGATTGATTGGGGTGCCGGACCTCGTGCTTCACAATATTTAATTTTAGGCGCTAAAGGACGAGCTGTTCTCGATGGGCGCCCGACACCCAATATTTCGGATGTAAATGAACTTGCTCTACCGGTATTACGACACCGTTTGATAACCAATTTTAATGCTGAAGCTGAAGGTGTAAATGTGGATGACATTATTTTAAAACTCTTCCAATAGATGATGAACATTAGATATTAGACATGTTGGATAAAAAAAAATACCTCCATCCTGAAACAGTCGCCAAATTAGACAATATGGCTCTTAGAGCTCGATTAGTGGTGGAGGGATACATCATCGGTCAGCATAAAAGCCCTTATCATGGTTTCAGCGTTGAGTTTGCCGAACACCGCGCCTATGGTCCCGGAGATGAAATACGCCACGTAGATTGGAAACTCTATGGCAAAACAGACCGCTATTATGTAAAACAGTACGAAGAAGAAACGAATCTCAAAGTGTATATATTACTCGATATCAGCCGGTCCATGAAATATACAAGCAAGACGGTATCAAAATTGGATTATGCGTCATATTTATCAGCAGCACTCTCTTACCTGATGCTTAACCAACGGGATGGAACAGGTCTTATTTTATTTGACGAAAAAATACAAACGTTCATTCCACCCCGATCGACTTCTAGTCATTTGAATACTATCCTTAAACATTTGGAAAAACCCAAACTCGGATCCGATACTGAAATTGGTTCTGTCCTCCATGAAATGGCTGAACGAATTAAAAAACGTGGTTTAATCATTCTAATTTCTGATTTGATGGATGATCAGGAATCAGTATTAAGCGGATTGAAACATTTCAGGCATAATAAACAGGAAGTTATTCTTTTTCATATTTTAGATCGCAAGGAGATGGATTTTGATTTCAATGCTCGAACTCGGTTCAAAGATATGGAGAGTGGTTCATTATTAACTACAGAACCCTGGCAAATCAAAAGTAGTTATAAAAAAAGAATCCAACTGTTACAAGATGAATATAAAAAACAATGTCGAAAGCAATTGATCGATTATGTTCCTCTCTTTACGGATCAAAGTCTGGATATAGCTCTAAACAGCTATCTTAATAAACGTCAAAAACTGGGATAAAAATAATCCCCCGTTTTCACGAGGGATTTGTATAAAACTGGTAAGAATAATTCTTATTCAAATTTTTTGGATTTTTCAAAATATCGTTGAGCTTGATCCTGTTTTCCCTGCTGCAAAAGAACCCTTGCAATTCCACGATAATGTGAAGCGTTTTCCGGTTCTAAATAAATCAATTCTTTATAAAATTTTTCTGCTTTTCGCCATTTTTCATTGCTTTCAAATGTCTGAGCCATTCCAATAATAGCTTCTACATCTTCAGGATTAAGATCAAGGGCTGAAACAAAATGGTCTTCAGCTGCATCAAAATCTCCGACCTGATTATATAAAACACCCAAATTGAAATGCAAGTCAGCTTTTGCTTTCGTATCCAAAGTAGTTTGAATTGCTTTTTCGTAAGTTGCTATGGATTCATCTGTATTGTCAAGATCATAATACGTTTGCGCCAAGTTACGAATTGCCGAACTGTTACTGGGATCTAACTCCACAGCTTTCTGAAGATATGGTAATGCGTTTTCAGGTTGGTCATTCCGTGCAAAAATTTGCCCTGCTGCCATATTTGCATTGAAATCATCAGGCGCTAATTCAACTGCTTTTGCGATTAATTCAGTTGATTTTTCTCCTTCACCCAAATCAAAGAAACATGTTGCCAGCATCGTGTAATTTAAACTTTCATCTGACTTGATTATTAAAGCGGTTTGAAATTCATTAACGGCATCTCGAATAATCGATTTCCGATCTTGATCATCCAAACCTTTAGATGAGTTATATACTTTTACACCTCTATTGTAAACATCACTCCAATATCCATACCTGGATATATTAATCATATCCTTAACGGTACTGCCATCAAGGATTTTACGATTAGGATCAATTTCCAATGCTCTGTTATACACGTCATTCATTTCAGCCCAACGACCGTCTTTACCATAAATATGATGACCCAGTTGAAAGGGTATTTCCGGATTATCTACTTCAATTGCCATGGCTTTGACAAGAAATTCTTCCGCTTTTTCTAAATCGTTTTGTTGTAAATACAGCTTTGCTGATGTGTATTCTTCGCTGGGACACCCCCAAAAGATGAAGGTGCACAGCATTACCAATAGTGTTTTATTTTGTGTGTGGGGAAGCATACGTCCTCTCTTATAATTTTATAATATTTTTGAGTTTAGAAAGTAGTGAGTAACAAGCGCTTTTCAAAGGTCTAGAGTCGTGTTTATATAAGATATTCTTTTATTAATTTCATCCTTATCACATTCAAGAATTTTTTCTACTCCGAAGCCTTCTACGCAAACAGAAGCCAACGCTGATGCTTGGACTAAAGCTTCTTTTGCAGTTCCGCCAGAGTTCAAAACAGCAGCAAATGTACCCGCAAATACATCTCCCGCACCTGTAGGATCAATAACATTTTTTACCGGATATGCTCCGATATGAATTTGGTTTTCTTCATCAATCAATATTGCACCATAACTTCCCAGTTTAACCACAACTTTTTTTATTCCATATTCCATAAGTTGGTGCCCTGCTTTTTGCGGATTGGAAATGCCTGTTAATAATTCAGCTTCACTTTCATTGACTAAAAGCACCGTTACATGTTTTAAGACAGTATCCAATAAATTTCGAGTCGTTTCAATCCACAAATTCATTGTATCCAACACAATCATTTCTGCATTACATTGATCAATAATGGTTTGCTGAAGAGCTGGGTGTATATTAGCTAAAAGAGCTGTTTTTACATTTTTGTTTATATCAGATAAAACGGGGGAATAATCTGCAAAAACTCCAAGATCAGTATATAGTGTATCCCGATCATTCCAGTTTGGGTGATAACGTCCTCCCCATCGAAATGTACGACCGTCCACTTCCTGAAGGTCATCCAAGTTTTCCGCGAGGTTTCGATAAAGATTTCGGCCGATATCAGGAAAATCTGAACCGATAATACCGACTACACTGCTCGGACAATATCGGCTGGAGGCCGCAAGAGCGTAGGTAACAGATCCGCCAAGTACATTTTCTCGTTGTTCATTAGGCGTCTCAATTGTATCTATGGCAATGGAGCCTGCGATCAGTAAGTGTGGATTGCTCATTTTCGGTAGATAGTTTAATAGCTTTAACTCTTCGACAACAAGTATATCCTTCACTTCTTGTATTCTTTTGGTACAATACGGTATATTTCCTACTTATGGCGGCTAAAACTTTTGCAATCATTACCGATATTCATTCAAATGTAGCCTCTTTGAAGACTGCATTGGGTATTATTGATAAGCGTAAAAATATCGATCAGAAAATTTGTTTAGGCGATTGTTTTGCCCTAGGGCCCTCACCGAAAGAGACACTGGATATTCTCTTATCCATTGATGATTGTATATTTATTCGCGGCAATCATGATCGCTATCTAATTGAACGACTTTGGGAGCAAGAGCGTCCCTCTTTGGAAGGAATGAATCCAGATGATCCCATTTGCCAGGCGATTGTAGCCAATGAAGAATGGACAGCTAATGAAGTTGGTGATTACGGTGTTGAATTTGCCAAATCCATGCATATAGCCTACCGGGAAGTTGTAGATAATGTTCTAGTGGAATTGACTCATGCCTGGTATCAACGCGATGATATACCGCCGACCATGGAGGAAGCATTGATTTGGCGCAATCATATTCAAAATGCTCACCCGGATGTTTCACACTTTGTTTTTATCCACGGCCACGTCCACACACCCCGCAATGAAACAGGTGAAAATTTGACCATTCTATGCCAGGGAGCCACCGGATTACCATTTGATGAGGATCCCCGCGGTTCTGTAGCATTTTTGACTGTTGAAGGTGATACATTTGAATGGGATTTGGTACGCTATGATTATGATCAAAATATCACCATCGATCTTTTGGAGAAACGGCAACCGCCTTTCTATCAAAATCTCCAGAATACTGTCAAATACGCTGCTATTCGCAACGACGTGTAAGTTTTCTATTTTTTCGTAATTTCTTCAGCTAAATTTCAATAAATAATGTACTATTTTGACCATAGCGCCACGACACCTCTTCACCCAAAAGTAAAAGAACTCATGGGTGAAGTTGGCGAACACCATTTTGGTAATCCGTCCAGCGTTCATGTATCCGGACAAAAAGCCAAAACGCTCATAGAAAGTGCCCGGAGACAGATGGCCAAAGCCATTGGTTGCAGCTCAAATGAAATCATTTTTACCGGAGGTGGAACAGAAGCAAATAACCTGGTCCTCTGGAATTTAATTCACCAAAAGAAAAAACACGTTATTACATCTGTTATTGAACATCCTGCAGTGTTGAATGTTTTAGATAATCTGGAGGAATTTGGCGTAACCTATACTGCTGTTGGAGTGGATAAAACCGGGATGGTAAATCCAGATGATGTTCAAAATGCTATTACAGAAAAAACTAGTCTTATGTCCGTCATGCTGGCCAATAATGAGATGGGCACTCTTCAACCCATTGCAAAAATAGCAGCCATTGCCAATAAATACAAAATTATAATGCATACTGATGCTGTGCAGACTTTGGGCAAAATACCGGTGAACTCAAAAGAACTTGGGGCGGATTGCATGAGTTTTTCTGCCCATAAGTTTTACGGACCTAAAGGTGTAGGTGCTTTATTCATAAAAAAAGACTTAAAACTTAAACCGCTGATTATTGGCGGTAATCAGGAACGAAGAATGCGAGCCGGCACAGAGAATACATCTGGAATTTCAGGATTAGGTTTAGCGGCAGAATTGGCGACAAACAATCTTCACAAAACACAATCTCATTTGATTTCATTGACCCATGCATTTAAAGCACAGATTACACATATATATCCTGAGGTGATTTTTAATGGTCATCCTGAAAAACAGCTGCCGGGACTGGTAAATGTTTCCTTTCCAGGATTCAGAAATGATTTGCTCATGATTCATTTAGATCGTCAAGGTATTGCTGTTTCCAGTGGATCAGCTTGTTCATCCGGTGACATTAAACCATCACGAATTTTGTCTTCAATGGGTATAACAGATGATATAAATAATTCCACCCTACGAATCAGTTTTGGAATAGATAACTCGCTGCAGGACATGGAATATTTAATCAAATGTTTTAAATCCACCTTTGAACGAATTCGTTCTGCTACCTGAAATGTCCGAACATATAATCGTAGGCATGAGCGGCGGCGTCGATAGTGCTGTTTCTGCTCTGCTGCTAAAAGAACAAGGCTTTGATGTGGAATGCATCTTTATGAAAAATTGGGAGGAAGACAGTGATTACTGTACATCTGAACAGGATTATAAAGATGCATTGTTAGTCTGTGATGAATTGGGATTACCGTTGAAGACAGTCAATTTTTGTAATGAATACAAAGAAAGGGTATTTGATTATTTTTTAAAAGAATACGCAGCGGGCAGAACACCCAATCCCGATACACTTTGCAACAAAGAAATAAAATTTAAATCATTCCTTAACTATGCCCTTAAGCTAGGAGCCAGCCGAATTGCAACCGGACACTACGCCCGCCTTGATCAGCATAATGAGGCTGTTCTATTGCGTAAAGGTAATGATGAAAATAAAGATCAGAGTTATTTCTTATTTATGCTAAATCAGTACCAGCTTGAAAAAACAATTTTTCCCATTGGAGAAATGACTAAAAAGGACGTGCGTACCTTGGCAAAAGAAAAAGGATTACCAAATCATGATCGCAAAGATAGTACGGGAGTTTGTTTTATCGGGGAGAGAGATTTTACAGAATTCCTGCATCAGTATTTTAAACCTGATCCTGGTGAAATGATTACAGTTGATGGAAAATCCGTTGGTCGGCATGATGGTTTAATGTTTTATACGTTAGGTCAAAGACAAGGCTTGGGTATTGGTGGCGGACATGGAGAAAAAGAAGCTCCATGGTTTGTAGCTGATAAAAATTTAAAAGACAATATTTTGATTGTCGCCCAGGGCCATGATCATCTGGATTTATTCCATTCTCAACTTAGTGTAGAAAACGTACATTGGATTTCTGATAAATCTCCCTCTATAAAAAAATTAAATGCGAAAATCCGTTATCGGCAAAAAGATCAATCGTGTTCTATCGACATTTCAAATGATGCATTAATTGTCGTGTTTAAAAAGCCGCAATTTGCTGTAACGCCCGGTCAAGCTGTCGTGTTTTATGATGGTGATATTTGTTTGGGTGGCGGAACCATAGAAAACAGGAACTAATTTTTAATTGGGGGATTGCAAAAGATACCTGAATAAAGCGAAATTAGCACCGTGAAAAAATACACAATATTTACACATATTATAGTTATCATCAGTTTGTTGACTGTTGCACTTCCAACTTACGGCCAGTTTAGAACAGATGTTCCCCATCAAAATATCAGGGAATCCATAACAGGCCGCCCAGAGATCCCTTCGCTCCTTGATGCTCAAAACTTTCAAATCCACCATAGTTTTTCCATGTCCATGATGAATTTGGGTGGCATGTCCGTAGGTGTAGGCGCATATACAAATTCTCTTTCTTTTGCTATTAATCCAAAATTAAGCCTGAATACTCAAATTAGCCTTGTCCAGCCAACCATGACCGGACAACAAAATCAAGGCAATATTTATTACGGTGTAGGATTGAACTACAAAGCTTCTGAAAATAGTTTTTTAAGTTTTCAAATAAATAATTACCCCACATATTACCGAAGACCAAACCAACACTTTCACTTAAGAGGCTACTAGCACTTGGCCAAAATAAAACGTCGTAAAAAAAATAAATTCCTATTCAGTTCTAAACCCTCTCGTCCGGCTAAACGCAGGGATATCAAAGGGACATTGGTCAATTCAGCGATTGTTATTCTTTCATTGCTGCTTGTTGCATTTATTTTTTCATTTTCTAATCGACAAGTTCAAACAGGCGTTCCAATCGAAATAACATTTCCTTCTCTTCCGGATACCCCCAAACTTGCTGTGGAGATTTATGAGCAAAATCCAATTTTGGATATTGAAGTTGAGATTTTGAATGGGTGTGGTATTCCCGGTTTAGCTGGAAAAGTATCTGATTATTTACGATCACAGCAAATGGACGTTGTACGATCTGAAAATGCCGACCATTATAACTATGAACAAACAATGCTCATTTTAAGAAATGAAAATTTTAAAGGTTTGCAAAAAGTCGCCCATTCTTTTGGTATTGATGAAAAAGACAACACGCGTGTTAAACACATTCCTGATAATAAGTTAAGTGTTGATATTACAGTTATAATTGGCAGTGATTTTGCCACGATTAAACCTCTGGTAAATTACTTAAAATAACATTGACTCCCACCCCTTCCACGCCCAATGATAAGACTGGTGAACTGGTCCGGGGCATTACCAACCTCGCTATAGAAAAACAGGCTGACGATGTCATTTCACTTGATGTGCGTGGAATTACAAGTATGACAGACCATTTTGTTTTTTGTTCAGCGGACACTGATGTTCAGGTGAAAGCAATTGCCGATAACATTCGCAAAGGAACGGATCATAAACCTTGGAGAACTGAAGGATTTGAACAGCTCAATTGGGTGTTGCTTGATTATATAGATGTTGTTGTTCATATTTTTAAAACGCATGATAGAGAATATTATAATCTTGAAAGTCTTTGGGCGGATGCACCCTTAACAGAGTATAAAGATGAAACTGAAGGAAATTCTACAAAGACAGCTGACTGAAGCAGCGGAGAAGGAGGGCTACACTCCACACTCCGTTGTTATTACATCATCAAAAGATGAAAAACACGGCGATTTATCTTCCAGTTTGCCATTGTCGCTGGCTAAAGCAGCAAAAAAATCGCCCATGGAAATTGCAGAAACAATCATTGGGAAAATTGAGATAGATGATCAAATAGTTGCTGATATTTTTCCATCACCTCCCGGATTTATTAATTTCATAATTAAAGCTTCATATTACCAATCTCTAGTTTCTGAAATCATAAAAGCAGGTAATACGTATGGTCAATCTGACAAAGGTAAAAACAAAACTGCGAATGTAGAATTTGTAAGCGCAAACCCAACGGGTCCTCTGACGATTGGCCATGGCAGGAATGCTGTTATTGGTGATACAGTAGCCAATATCCTGGAAAACCATGGATATAAAGTTACACGGGAATATTATTTCAATGATGCGGGCCGTCAAATGCGGCTACTGGGTCAATCGGTTGAAGCGCGATATTTTGAACTAGTAGGAAAGGAAATGGAATTTCCGAATGATGGATATGAGGGGAATTATATCAAAGATATAGCTCAGAGTATATTGGACGAACATGGAAAATCTCTTCTGCCGTCTGATCCACTATTTAAGGAAAATGCAGAAAAAGTTATTTTTGCTGATATCGAAAATAGTCTAGTCAATTTAGGAATTCATTTTGATCAATTTACCAACGAAAAAACATTTTATGAAAATGGCGAGATCGACCGTTTTTTGGAAGAGCTAAAAGCCAAGAATCTTATTTATGAAAAAGATGACGCTACCTGGTTTCGTACCACAGAACTGGGAAAAGATCAGGACCGAGTTTATATCAAGAGCACAGGGGAACCGACCTATCGTGTCCCTGATACAGCCTACCACAGGGATAAAATTAACAGGGGTTTTGATCTTATTATAGATATTTTCGGTGCTGACCACGCCGATACATACCCGGATGTTTTATTGGCGCTTGAAGCGCTCGAATTAAAAACGGATCATATTCGAGTTTTGCTTTATCAATTTGTCACATTACTACGAAATGGTGAAAAAATAAAAATGTCCACTCGAAAAGCCAATTTTATAACAATGAATGAACTGGTGAATGAAGTCAGCGCTGATGTGGTCCGTTATTTTTTTATTATGCGTGGAATGAATTCACATCTCAATTTTGACATGGACCTAGCTGCCGACCAGTCAGAGAAAAATCCTGTATTTTATTTACAGTATGCACATGCACGAATTTGTAATATCATTAAACATGGTGAAAGTCTTGGTGTAGATCCGCAAGCACATTTTGATACGTTATTATTAACGAGCAGTTCTGAATTAGAATTATTGAAAACAGCCGGACAATTTCCTGAAATAATGGACAATGTAAATGAAACACTCGAACCGCAAGGTATTGCAAATTATTTACAAGAATTGGCGACAAAATTCCACAAATTTTATGCTGAATGCAGAGTGATCACCGATGACAACAAACTTACATCGGCACGAATTGCCCTTATCAATTCAGTAAAAATTGTTTTAGCAAACGGCTTTAAGATATTGGGTATTTCTGCTCCAGAGCAAATGTAAATGTTAAATTTAGACAATACTGAATAAGAATTTTTCAGCGTATTATGGGATTAATTTTAATGGTGATCGCTGTTCAATTTATAATCAATGGTGTTACAACTGTCCTAAAACACGTTATTTAAAATATTAGGATTTATTCTCCAATATTTTTGTTATTATACTTATTATTTTTATATATTTGTCTGTAACAATTATTACTAAATGATCTATAATTTTATTCGATTGAACAAAAACACTGCACAATGATTTTATCAGCATTTTATTGGTTAGAAAAGCTATTATCGAAAACAAATGCGATTAAACAAGAATTTGTTGAAATATATGGTAACCACCCTGCAGTTATTGAAGAACGTTTGAATTCCTCAATTGAGTTGGTTAAACAATTCATTAAAACATATGATGGGGAAAAAAATATATTACTAACCAGAGCTCCTGCCCGGGTAAATCTAATGGGTAGACATATAGACCACCAGGGTGGATTTATAAATACTGTTGCTATCAATAAGGAAATATTAATAGCAGCATCTTCAAGAAATGATAGTTTTATTAGAGTACATAATATTCATAACAAACAATTCCCTTCCTTTGAAATAAATCCAAATGAAATATTTGATGTTACATCATATTCAGATTGGAAATCATTTGTTAAATCCAAAGAGGTTCTCAACTTTAATAACTATAAAAATGGAGATTGGAGTTTTTATATTTTGGCTGTATTCTATCGTCTCCAACTTTATTTATCAGATAAAAAGTTGAAAGGGTTAGATTGTTTTGTAAGTGGTAATATACCTGTTGGGTCGGGCTTATCCTCTAGTTCCGCAATAGGTGTTGCATTCGCAAAAGCACTTTTGGAATTAAATAATATTGACATCTCTGATAAGCTTCTAATTGAATTAACTGGTGAATCAGAATTATTTTTGGGTTTTCATGGTGGTAAAGGAGATCAAGCAGCTATTATTTCAGCTAAAAAAGGCATAGTTACCAAAATAGGGTTTTACCCATTCCATATTGCAAATAATACACAATTCCCCGATGAATTAGAATTAATAATCGCTTATAGTGGTACATCAGCTAAAAAAGGCGGGCCTGAAAAAGAAATATTTAATCAGAGGGTGGCATGTTACAAATTAGCATTTCGTAAACTACAAAAAATTTGGGCACCTGCTTTAGAAGCTCAACATATTCGAGATTTAACGCCTGAAAGATTGAAACTCACAACAAATAAAATTATTCAGGGTTTGTATAAATTACCAAATCACCCTTCCAGAACAGAAATTACAGAGTTTTTTGATGATGAAGAAAAACCATACATAAAAGACATTTTTCAATCACATAATGACCCGGGTGGATACAATTTAATTGGAACTATACTTTTTGGGATAAGCGAATGTGTTAGAAGTGAATCATTTCATCAGATACTTGAACAAAAGGATTTTGATAAAATGAGTAAATTGATTTCTGTAAGTCATAATGGTGATCGTTTGCAAAATAAAGATCAAATCACAGATATCACAAAAAACGAAGAGCCTCTTACACATATTTCCGGGTATTATGGTTGCAGCACTGAAAATATTGATCAAATGGTGGATATAGCAAACAATGTTCCCGGTACTATTGGTGCTCAATTAGCTGGTGCGGGAATGGGTGGAAATATAGTTGTATTGGTGAAAGCTGAAGCAGTTGAGAATGTTGTAACAGCACTAAATGACAAGTATTATGTCCCAAATAATATTCCATACGATGCTCATATTTGTATTCCTATTTCCGGTGCTAGTATTTTAGGTAAGCAATTCTCATGAATCATCATATTGCTATCATTTTATGTGCAGGATATGGTACGAGAATGTATCCACTCACTAAAGATACACCAAAACCACTTCTACAAGTAGGTAAACGACCCGTTCTGGATTATTTAATGGATAGACTGAATCCGATAAAAGAATTAGAGCATATTTATATAATAACCAATGATGAATTTTTTTCCCAGTTCATTGATTGGAAAAACTCTCAAACTAATTCTGGAATGAAAATTTACATATTAAACGATGACTCAATAACAAATGAAGATCGTTTAGGAGCTGCTGGAGATTTGAATTTTGCCTTTCAAAATACGCGCGAATTTTCTAATGCTTTAGTAGCTGGGGGTGATAATATATTCCTTTTTCCATTTAACGATATTTGGGAAACATTTCTAAAAAACAATGATCACATGATTGTAGCATTACAAGACAAAAATATTGATAATTTGCGCCAGACCGGTGTTCTGGAAATTTCCGAATCAAACCAAGTTACCCGCCTGTATGAAAAACCCGAAACCCCTCCCTCGCATTTTTTTAGTCCACCTTTATATTTTTTGAAAGCATCAGCTAAAGAACACCTGAAAAAATACATGAAAAATAAAGATGCAATGGATGCTTCTGGCCATTTTGTGGATTATTTGTGCCAACGAGAAACCGTAAGGGCATTTAAAAGTAAAAAAGGGCGACTGGATATAGGAAATTTTGAAAGTTATCAAAAAGCTGATCAAATACTTTCCCAGAAAATAACAAGTTTGTAAATAGATATGTCGGGAATTCAATCAGCTGATCTTTTTGTTATCATTTTATACTTTATTGGTATTACAGGAATTGGTGTATGGTCAGCAAAAAAGATCAAAACAATGGGTGATTATTTTATGCCTCGTACATTCGGAAAAAATGCACTCATTATGCATGCATTTGGAACCGGTACCCACTCAGATCAAGCAGTTGGTGTGGCTTCAAAAACTTTTACCAGTGGTTTATCAGGAATTTGGTATCAATGGCTTTGGCTATTTGTAACGCCCTTTTATTGGCTCATCGCCCCTGTTCTTCGCCGTTTTCGTGCTATTACCATGGCCGATGTTTTTGTTGCACGATATAACCAAAGTGTAGGAATACTATACGCAATTGTGGGAATGCTTCAATTAATGGTGAATATTGGATTAATGCTAAAAGGATCTAGCGTCATTATTTCCGCAACCTTTGGGGATACTGTTTCGCCCACCGCAATCATTGTCATTATGACGGCTCTTTTTTTGATTTATGGAATCGCCGGTGGTCTATCTGCTGCTATTATAACTGATTTTATCCAAGGAATACTGACTGTTATATTTTCATTTCTATTGCTTCCATTTGTCCTGAATGCTGTTGGAGGTATAAACGGATTACATGAAACAATAAAAAACCCTGAAATGTTTTCATTAATCGCTCCCGCAGAAATTGGACTATTTTATATTGTAGTAATTGCAATAAATGGATTAATGGGCATAGTTACACAGCCACATACCATGGGAAATTGTGCTGCGGGACGAACAGAAATGGATGGCCGAGTTGGATTCACCGTCGGAAATTTTATTAAACGCATCTGCACCATTGCATGGAGTTTAACTGGTTTAGCTGCTGTCGCATATCTGATGGAAAATCATGTAGAACCGGATAAGGTTTTTGGTGTCATGGCAAGGGATTTTCTTCCTCAAATTATGCCTGGACTTTTAGGCATTTTTTTGGCTTCTTTATTAGCATCTGTTATGAGTTCTTGTGATTCCTTTATGGTGGCATCGTCCGCATTATTTACAGGAAATATTTATCGTCCACTTTTTCCTAATAAATCACCTAATCATTATTTATTTATCGGGAGAATCACATCCTTATTTATTGTGGCTGGAGGAGTAAGTTTTGCTTTCTGGCTTCCGGGAGTTGTCAAAGGATTGGAAATATTTTGGAAAATTTCACCCATGATGGGTATCGTTTTTTGGTTGGGATTATTTTGGAGACGAACAACAGTTTCTGGTGCTTGGGCAGCAACATTTTCTGCTTTTTTCATGTGGTGGCTAACCACACAATCAGGGTTCATTGCATTTATAGCAGGATTGCCTATGGCAGAGCAATTTCGTTTTATTTTTGAAAAATCTGGATCTATGGAAATTTACCTGCCTTGGCAAATGGTATTTTACCTTACAACTGGTATTATATCTGGTATCGTTGTAAGTATTTTCACAAAACCCGTAGAAGAAGATCAATTGGATTTATTTTATGCTTTAACAAGGACGCCAGTAAAAAAAGGCGAAGTTATAAATGATAAACCTTGCACACTGCCAAAGGGAACTGTTATTCCAAAATCAAATAAATTATTTAACTACAATAATTTAGAAATTGTAAAACCCTCAAAAATATCTCTATTGGGTTTTGGATTAAGTTGGGTTTTTGTTGCTATTTTAGTTGGAAGTGTATTTTTAATTGCCAGCGTTAAATGAATTTCCGTTTCGAAAAAGTAGTATATATTATTTTAAATATATGTTTTTTCCCACAAACATCAATAGCTCAAGACACCACTTTTAGTGACACAATTGAGATAAGTGTCAATGACTCGCTTGTCCAAAATTATGGCAATGAAAAAAGTTCATTAAACTTAGAATTTAATTTTGATTCAACACTTGCAATAACTGATACACTACACACTTTTTCTGCTCAAAATCAACCACCTGTTTTTTTGAAAAAGAATTTTGACTTTACGTTAAATGAAGATGAGGAATTAATCGTACCTTTTTCATTAATTAGTTCACATGTGTCTGATCCTGATGATTCTCTTACATTTCTTCTTTGGGAAGTTCTTACAAGCAATAATATAAAAAGCACATTTGTAAATGATTCCATTAAAATGATACCAATTTCAAATTGGTTCGGTTTAGATACCATTGTTGTGGTTGTTGCTGATAGTAATTCTACGGATACTGCATTTTTACAATTAAATGTACTGCCAGTAAATGATCCACCTGTTTTTACTTCTGATATACCTACAGCAACTTTGAACGAGGATGAGCAAAAACAATTACTTATTTCTAATTGGTTCCATTTTGTTGATGACCCTGATGATGCAGATTCATTATTAACTTTGGAATTAACGGATCATCAGAACATTTCTATAAAACATATTGGGAATGATTTTATATTTACACCGCTAGACAATTGGTTTGGCACAGAAACATTAAATGTAATTATTTCAGATGGGAAAAGTACAGATTCCGTTCCGTTCACAATTAAAATTTTAGCTGTAAATGATCAACCAACATTTGTTAAAAAGTTACCTGAAGTTATATTTTCTGAAGATCAAAGTATTAATGTTGATTTTTTAGATTGGTATAATTTTATAGATGATATAGACAATTCAAAGCATGAATTAACTTGGAAAATTCTAGGTAGCCAAGCAATTAAAATTACTACAGAAAAAATATCAGTTACGTTTTCAAGCCCAAGGAATTGGTTCGGGAAAGAACAATTAACAGTTGTTCTTTCAGATGGTTCTTTATCAGACACAACTTTTTTACAAATACATGTTTTACCTGTAAATGATCCTCCCGTTTTTACTGCTGATATTCCTTCAGCAATTATGAATGAAGATGAGGAAAAACATTTGGATATTTCTAATTGGTTTGGCTTTGTGAAAGATCCAGATGATAATGATCAATCATTACAGTGGAGTATTTCTACTAGTGATAATTTTGATTTGAAAAGAAATGATAATAAAATTATTATTATTCCCCATCAGGATTGGAATGGGCACGATACAATTGATGTGATTGTATCAGATGGTGAATATACAGTTACTTCATCGCTGATTATCCATATTTTGCCCATAAATGATGCACCTGTTTTCATTAAAACTATACCTGTTTTAACTCTTGAGGAAGATGAAGTCTTTTATTTAAAATTATCAATTCTACGAGAATATATTTTTGATGTGGATAATCATATTGATTCATTAAAGGTTTTTTTAGAGACTGGAAAAAATGTCAGTTACCAGCAAAATAAAGAAATGATTACTCTGAAACCAACTACCGATTGGTTTGGCAGTGATACATTAGCAGTTAAGGTTTCTGATGGTGAGGTTACATCAACAAGTAATCTAATTTTAAAAATTCAATCTATTAACGACCCTCCTGTTTTTGCTTCATCACTACCAGATACTTTTACTTTTGAGGACAAAGAATTAACATTGCCTGTAAAACGATGGTATCCTTTTATTTCTGATAAAGACCATGAGGATGAAATGTTAGAGTGGTCAATACTGCATTCAAAATCGTTTAAATCATTTTATGGGCAAGGCTCAATCACTTTAACTCCATTTCCAAACTGGAATGGTTACGATAATATTCAGATTATAGCAACTGATGGTTTGTCATCGGATACAAGTTTAATTAAAATTAGAACTATCCCAGTTAATGACCCACCTTCAATTACTTCATTTCCTAATTTAGTATTAAATGAAGATGAAATGGCCGAGTTGGACTTAAAAACTCTTTTGTATGATATCGATCATGATATAAATGATATTTCATGGTCTTTTATATCAGATTTCCCATTTAATAAAAAAAGTTCAATTACTAATTTTTTGGATCCACAAAATTCAGATCAAAAAGAAACTCAAAACAATCTATTTATTACAGTGATAGATTCGATTTATAAAGCAGTAATAAAACCACCTGAAAACTATTTTGCAGAAAATGTATCATTTATTGTCCAGGTTTCTGATCCAATGGGGGGTATTGATATTAAAATGTTTAATGTATCAGTTTTACCAATTAATGATCCACCCGTTTTAGATTCTTTACCTATACTAACTTTTAATGAGGATGAGCAATTTCTATCTTCTAAAGCAGTGTGGTATCCCTATGTAAATGATGTAGATAATCGAGATACAGAATTGATTTGGAATATTGTATCTAATGAACATGCAGTAAACCACAAAATAGATAATGATTCTATATACTTTTTTAGCGAAAATAATTGGTTTGGTACTGATACAATGATTCTATCAGTAAACGATGGAGAATTTTCTGATGAAAGAGAATTAATAGTGTCCGTATTGCCAATGAATGATCCGCCAAAACCATTTGGATTGATTAATCATACTAGAGGAGACTCTTCAAAATACACATTCTTCTGGTTCCCTTCAGTAGATGTAGAAGGTGATAAAATCGAATATCATTTTCATTTAGCTGGTGGTACCCTCGATACAACAATTCATAAAATATTCAATAATCATTTCACTTTTTATGGTGAAGAATTTTTAGAACCAAATATTCCATACAGTTGGTTCGTAGAAGCCAGTGATAATTCAGATACAACTGCTAGTATAGAAAACTTTGAATTTGTAATTCAGTTTACACCAAGAACATTTGCAATATTACCAAATTATCCAAATCCGTTTAATTATAATACAGTTATTCCTTTCGATATTCCACATGAGAGCATGGTCAAGTTGAATGTACTTGACATTAACGGAAAAATAATTAAAAACCTTGTTCACCAAACAAAATCTGCCGGTCGACATCAAATCATTTGGGAAGGAAGAGATAGATATTCCAAACCTGTTGCTTCAGGTGTCTATTTGATCGTAATGGAGACAAATGGAAAAGCATTTGTTCGAAAAATAATGTATATTAAATAAAACAAATGAGATAAAAATGAAACTATATATTTCAATTATTATACTACAATTTTCTGTTTTGGCCCAATCGTCATTTGATGTAGCCATAGGTCCGTATATTCAAAATGTGACAGACCATTCTGCCATTGTGTGTTGGTCCACATTAAAATCCAATTCCTTTGCCATTGAAAAGTCAAAAGGTTTAATGAATGGAAAACAAATAATTCCCCAATACGAAAACCATGAAATAATCCTGTCAAACCTGGAGCCAAATACGGAATATACCTATGATATTGGTGGGCAGGGACGGCCAGAACACATGGGAAAATTCACGACATTTCCTGATGATATTGAGCCGTTTCAGTTTGCTGTTTTGGGAGACACACGATCTCGTCATGATGTACACAGCCAGCATGTAAATCGAATCATTGAAATGAAACCATTGTTTGTTCTAAATACTGGCGACATGGTCGGGAACGGACTCAATATTCATCATTGGGAGGCCTTTTTCGATGTGACAAAAAATCTCATGCGATCAATTCCCTATTTTCCTACTCTTGGAAACCATGAAAAGGATTCTAAATATTACTATGATTTTTTCAACTTACCAGGCAACGAGCGTTATTATAGTTTTAGTGTCGGCGATGCCTTATTTATTTCTTTGGATTTTGAAGGTATACAATATCAAACCCCCGACTATATAAATAAAGAAAACCGGGAACATTTTTGGAATAACCATGAATTACCATATTTTGAAAAGCAAAAAAAATGGCTGGACCATATTTTAACACTCCATCAAGATGCGGGATATATTTTCGTATTTTTTCATCAACCATTAATCAGTGTGAAAAAAAGTCGTGTAAAAGATTCAAAAATTAGACGGAAATTCTGGGGTGATATCTTTGAACGCCATGGGGTCCAAGTTGTCCTTAGCGGACACGATCATCATTACCATCATGCCATGAGCGGCGGAACCCATTACATAACAACCGCGGGTGGAGGAGCTGGATTATATGACATTGATGCCCTTCAACCGGAAACAGTAAACGCAATCAAAACTGAGCACTTTATTTTTATAGATGTAAACAAAAAATCAACTACATTAAATGTAATAGATATTAATGGAAATCAGATTGATACGATTACCGTCGATAAACGAAAATAATTTCTACAATATATGAATCGTGTTTTGTACCTTTAGTACTCTATTTCATTGTAATGAAAAACTACAATACTAAAAAATCAACCATGGAAAAGTCATCAAATACCGCAATTAGCTACAATTCCTTTCAGTTATATGGTTTAGTCACCCTTCGCGTATTGATAGGCTGGCATTTCTTGTATGAAGGTATTTCTAAACTAACCAATCCGTACTGGTCATCTGCTGCTTTTCTTTTGGAATCAAAATGGATTCTTTCCGGCTGGGCTGATTCCATTGTGGCCAATCCTTCTTTAGTGACGATCGTCGATTTCTTGAATATATGGGGATTGACCGTAATCGGACTCGGACTGATGTGCGGATGTTTAGCGCGATGGGCCAGTATAGCTGGAATGGTTCTATTGGGGTTGTATTATCTTGTGAATCCACCTTTTATCGGATTCCAATATTCTGCTCCCACCGAAGGAAGTTATCTTATTGTGAATAAAAATTTAATTGAAATGGCTGCACTATATATTCTCATTGTTTTTCCCACCAGTACCATTATTGGAATTGATCGGCTCATTTTTAAAAAGAATTCGGAGTATAAATCATGAGTAAAAAGAAATCCGTTGAAAATGTAGGCCGAAGAGAAATCATGAAAGCGCTGGGGACGATTCCTGTCCTGGGCGTATTTTTCTATAAATTATTTAAAAAGCATGCCTTCGATTCTATTCGTGAAGCAGCGGCTATGTCGGAATTGGGTGAATTGAAAAAAGCACCGGCTGTTATTACTTCCAAAGATCCGGGGAAATTGCTTCGATTGGGTATCATCGGTTATGGTGGGCGTGGCCATGCATTATTACGTGCATTAGGTTTTACAACACCCGTATGGACGGATGATGCGAAACAACGTGCCCGAGAAAATAAAATGGATAAAGGGTATGAATCATTTATAAATCAAACCGACTTGAATGTGGTTTTGAATGGTGTGTGCGATATTTATGATACACGAGCAGAAGAAGCGTTAGCCGCATCCACAAATGATGATCGTCCTGGTTCCGGAACACGAAAATTATCCACAGCAAAACGATATCGTCACTATCAGGATTTACTTGAAGCAAAAGATATTGATGCGGTCATTATTGCTACACCGGATCATTGGCACGCTCAAATGATCATGGATGCTGTTCAAGCAGGGAAGCATGTGTATTGTGAAAAATGTATGACCCGAACCATTGATGAAGCATTTGATGTGTATGATGTTGTAAAAGGTGGAAATGTGAAATTTCAATTAGGGCATCAAAACCGCCAGATTGAAACACACATGAAAGCGAAAGAAATTGTTGATAAAGGTATTTTGGGCCCGATCACATTAATTGAATCCACAACCAATCGGAATGATCCAGGTGGAGCGTGGCAATATACCATTCATGAAGATGGAACATCCCAAACCATTGATTGGGAACAATTTCAAGCACAAGCTCCCACCAAAATGGATTTTAATGCAGAAAGGTTTTTCCGATGGAGAAAATGGTTTGATTATGGAACAGGTCTGGCCGGAGATTTATTATCTCATGAATATGACGCCGTAAATCAAATTATGGATTTGGGTATTCCAAAAACGGCCGTAGCATCGGGTGGTGTTTATTTTTATAAAGATGGTCGGGATGTACCTGATGTTTTCCAAGTTGTTTATGAATATCCTGATCGGAATTTGACCTATATGTATAGCGCAACTTTGGCAAATGGAAAATCGCGTGGCCGTACATTTATGGGACATGATGCTCACATGGAAGTGGGGCGAGGGCTGACCGTGACACCGGAATCCAATTCAACCCGGTATAAAGATAAAATGGATGATGGCTCCATCAGTTCATCTTTACCATTATTTTCTTATACGACAGGTTCAAAAGAAATTGACGGAATTACATCTGCCACTTCTAAATATTTTGCAAAAAAAGGTTTGGTTTATACGTATCGCGAAGGAAAGCGATTTAATACGTCCCATTTACATATGAAAGAATGGATTGATACGATCCGAAATGGAACAGAAACCAGTTGTAATATCGAAAAGGGCTTTGAAGAAGCCATTACTTGCCATATGGCCACTGAATCTTATCGGCAAAAACGCGTTGTAGAATGGAACCCAGTTAAAAGGCAGATAGTTTAATAATTTAGTTAGTAATAAAAATGAATAAATCCACACGATTAAGCGGAATGATGTTTCTGCAATATGCATTATGGGGTGCATGGCTTCCCTTAACTGCACGGTATTTATCAGCGAGTGTTGCAGAAGGTGGATTGGGATTCACTGGAACACAAATTGGGATGATTTTGGGATTAGCAGGATCATTGGGTGCGGCATTTGCGCCGTTTATTGCAGGACAACTGGCAGATCGATATTTTAGTACAGAAAAATTCTTGGCAGTGCTTATGTTAGTTGGTGGTGTGCTAAAATGGTACACATCTATGCAAACAACCTATTCTGCATGGCTGATTCTTTCTATTGCTTACAGCATTGTTTATATGCCAACGATTGCATTAACCAATTCAATCACATTTTTTCATATTGACGATCAAGATAATGATTTTCCTAAAATTCGTGTGTGGGGTACCATTGGCTGGATCGTTGCCAGTTGGGCTTTCCCAATGATCTGGCTCCAAACCAATTTATCTTTTCAATGGATGCCGCCTTTCTTTATTGGGGTAGAAGTACCAGATGTTACAGCACGATTGGCAGATGCGCTGAAATTCTCCGGTGGAATATCCATTTTTTATGCAGCCTATTGTTTTCTATTACCCCATACGCCGCCAAAAGCCGATGCGGTGGAAAAACTGGCATTTAAAAAAGCATTTCGATTATTTAATAAACCATCGTTTACTACATTGGTTATTGCCAGTTTAGCTATAAGTATTGTTCACCAGATTTATTTCATTCAAGCAGGACCATTTTTATCTCACATAGGATTAAAAGACAGTCAAATCGGGCCTGCCATGACCATAGGGCAATTTGCTGAAATAATTACGATGATCTTTTTAGGATATTTTTTGAAGAATTTAGGATTCCGGAAAGTGATTACCATTGGCACACTAGCTTACTTCGCTCGATACGCTGTATTTGGAACTGAATCATTACCCGTGTGGCTGATCGTTATCAGTCAAGCGTTGCATGGAATTTGTTTTGCATTTTTCTTTGCCGCCGCATTTATGTATGTAGATCGCATTACAGATAAAGATATTCGTCATTCTGCCCAAACGGTATTTGGTATCATCATTTTAGGTGGTGGGCCTGTTATTGGCGGTTGGCTCTCCGGATTCTTGCAAGAATATTACACGGCAAATGGTATATTCAACTTTTCCAACTTTTGGTACACGATTGCAGGGTTAAGTGTATTAACATCAGTCTTTTTCTTTTCATCATTTCGAGAAGAACCGTCCGTAGAAAATTAATATTTATTTAAAAGATAGAAAGGATTTATTATGAGCGTCAAAAGAATTGGCATCGGATTTATTGGTGGCGGTTTTATCACCAAATTTCACATTCAATCATTTGTGGGTGTACGGAATGCTGATATTTTAGGCGTCATGTCCCGGACTAAAAGTTCTGCGGAAGAATCGGCCACTTTGGCACGTACCTTGGGCGTTGGAGATGCGAAAGCTTACGACACCATCACGGACATGATTGCAGATCCGGATATCCATGCCCTTTGGATATGTTCACCCAACTTTGCTCGGATTGATACCATGGAAGAAATCGTCAATGCTATCGAAAGTGGTGTGGGCGAACTCATTGGGGTCACCTGCGAAAAACCATTGGGTCGAAATGTCGCCGAAGCCAAAAAAGTATTGGAGTTGGCTCAACGGGTTAATCTGCTGGATGGTTATTTGGAAAATCAGGTATTCTCACCGCCGGTCACCCGCGGAAAAGAAATTATCTGGGAGCGAGCTGTCAAAGCAACGGGGCGACCCTACTTGGCTCGTACAGCTGAAGAGCATAGCGGTCCACACATGCCCTGGTTTTGGGAAGGTGAATTGCAAGGCGGCGGTGTCTTGAATGATATGATGTGTCACTCGGTGGAAGAAGCGCGATTTGTACTCACTGAGCCCGGCGCACCACGAGAATCACTAAAACCCATCAGCGTTCAAGCATATGCATCGTGTTTAAAATGGCAACAACCAAAATACGCCAAGCAATTGGCTGAAGCCAGTGACGGAAAATTGGATTATCAAAACCGCCCTTCAGAAGATTTTGCCCGTTCTTTGATCGAATATGAAACGGATGACGGCCAAAAACTTGTGGTGGAAACAACCACATCTTGGTGTTTTGTAGGTGCCGGTTTACGCCTAAGTGTGGAACTGTTCGGTCCGGAATATTCCATGTTTATGAATACATTGGATACAGATTTAAAACTCTTCTTCAGCCGGGAAGTATCGGGAAATCAAGGAGAAGATATGGTGGAAAAACAAAATGCCGAATCGGGCGTGATGCCCGTGGTCAGTAGCGAAGAAGAAGTGTACGGCTACACGGCAGAAAATCGTCATATGGTGGAATCCTTTTTGGCCGGGAAACGCCCGGATGAAAACTTCAGCGATGGCGTCAATGTAACTGAATTATTGATGACAGCCTACATGAGCGCCGAACAAGGAAAAACCATTCAATTCCCACCAGATAATCTGGATACATTTATTCCAGCTGTAGCCAAAGGAGAGTGGAACCCAAATAAATAATTATAACCCAAAGGTAATATGATGAAAAAAACGATTCTTTCAATTTTTATAGTTGGGCTGTGTATTTTGCCCATCAGTGCGCAAACGGCATCCGCCACTACTGATTATTCTGATGCACGGATCCAGGATCTGAAATTGGGTTCCCAAGCGTGGACCTTCAGAAATTTTTCCTTCTATGAAATGCTGGATATGATGCAGGATCTGGATCTCCATTATTTGGAAGCCTATCCGGGACAAGTGTTGGATAAAAAGAGTCCGTACGGGCAATTTAGCCATAATATGTCCGATGACCAAATGGCGCAAGTCAAACAAGCTCTTAAGGATCATGATATAAAACTCATGTGCTATGGTGTGGTTGGGTTTGAAAATAACGAAGAGAGCACAAAAGAAGTGTTTGAGTTTGCCAAAAAGATGGGTATTCGCACTATTGTCACAGAACCCAAATATGATGATTATTCCATCATTGAAAAAATGGTGAAGAAATATAACATTCAGGTAGCCATTCATAATCATCCTTATCCTTCTAAATATGCTTATCCCCAAACAGTATTAGATCATATCCGTGGATTGGATGAACGTATCGGCGCCTGTGCCGATATCGGCCATTGGATGCGAACCGGTTTGAATGTGGTAGAAAGTTTACGCATGTTAGAAGGACGGATTCTGGATGTTCATTTTGAAGATCTGGATGAAATTGGTTCCAAGAAAGCCAATACGGTTCCTTTTGGTCAAGGTGAAGCCAATGTGCATGATGCACTGGCTGAACTCACTCGTCAAAATTTCTATGGTATGTTAGCGATGGAATTGGAACAGGGCAAAGTTGTAAAAAACCCAGTCCCAACTATTCGTGAAGGGAAAAAGTATGTAGAGAAGATTACCCATTATAAAGATTGGCATGAAATTTTGGTGCAGGGTGATAACGGTCGATTCAATAAACATGGCTGGAATCATTATGGCCCCGGTTATTTTGAATTAGATCATAAAACAGGTGTATTAAAATCCAAATTAGGTATGGGTTTATTTTGGTATGCGAAAGAAATGCTCTCTGACTTCACCCTCGATTTGGAATTTATGGTGGATCAGGAAAGATCGAATTCGGGTATCTTCTTGCGCATCCCTGGTGTGCCTTATGACAATTATTATGTGGGTCATTCATTCGAAGTTCAAATCTATCATCTCGGTGATGGTATTCATCAAACCGGCGCCATTTATGATGCAGAACCGCCATTAACCAATGCCACGAAAGGTTCGGGTGAATGGAATCATTATTCCATTACTTTTAAGGGCGATACAATAATTGTGTATTTGAATGGTGTTAAGGTGCAAGATTGGAAGGCAGATCCACGAGGGAAAATCAAAGATTTTGCAGAAAAAGGCTATATTGGTTTGCAAAACCACGATAGGGAAACTGCCGTATTCTACCGTAACATTTTTCTAAAGGAATTAGACTAATCTCATGATAGCAAAAGATTGGAATGAAGCCAAAGCCCAAGTGGATGATTGGAAAGCCAAAGGACTCAAAGTCGTATTTACCAATGGCTGTTTTGACATTATCCATCGGGGACATGTTGAATATTTAGCTGATACAAAAGCCTGTGGAGATCGATTAGTGTTGGCCCTGAATAGTGACCGTTCTACTCGTGAATTAAAAGGTGATTTACGCCCCATTCAAAATGAAGATGACCGGGCAGCTATTTTGGATGCTTTATCATCCATTGATATGGTGGTTGTTTTTGATGAAGATACACCGGCGGACATTGTAAAAACACTCATCCCTAATGTTTTAGCAAAAGGGGGTGATTATACTCCGGACACTATTGTTGGTGCTGATACTGTAATTGAGAATGGTGGAGAAGTGAAAGTGATCCCGTTTCGACCGGGACACAACACATCCAGTATTGTCGAAAAAATAATTAAATTATAAGAATGAGTTAACTCCGATGGAGCCACTCCATGTAGTCTGCCACACCTTCTTGGACAGTCAAAAATGGAGTATCATATCCTGCATTTCGAAGGTTGGTGAGATCTGCTTCCGTAAAACTTTGATAACTTCCCTTTAAATGACCTGGGAATGGAATGTATTCAATCTCTCCCTTGCCATGATAATCAATAACAGATTCCGCCACATCATTAAAAGTTTGGCTTTTTCCTGTACCTATATTGAAGATTCCAGACACTTCAGGATTTTCCAGCATCCAAAGATTGACCTTGACAGTATCACCAACAAAAATGAAATCCCGTCTTTGTTCACCGTTACCGTACCCGCCACTGCCTTCGAATAATTTTGGATTTTCACCCGCTTCAATTTGGTTATTTAAATGAAAAGCAACACTGGCCATGGATCCTTTATGCTGTTCTCTGGGACCATAAACATTAAAATAGCGAAAACCCACCACCTGACTCTCAAATACCGACTCATGTCGCCGGACATATTGGTCAAATAAATATTTAGAATATCCATAAACATTGATGGGGTTTTCATTTTTTGGGTCTTCGAGAAATACTGTACCATCTCCAAAAATTGCTGCTGACGAAGCATAGAAATATGGGATTTTTCTGTCTAAACAATAATGGAGAAGAACTTTCGAATATTCAAAATTATTCTCCATCATATATTGTCCATTCCATTCAGTGGTTACGGAGCAGGCACCTTCGTGATAAATCGCATTAATTTTCCCGAGATCCTTCCCATCTTTGACCATAGCTAAATAATCATTTTTGTCTAAATAATCGGAAATGTTTAAATCAGAAATATTCCAAAACTTCTTTCCATCTTTTAAATCATCAATAACAATAATGTCATCTCGCCCGGATTGATTTAATCCTTGGACAATATTGCTGCCGATCATACCGGCACCGCCTGTAACAATGATACTCATTTTATCTTTCCTTAATGGATATTAATCCTTAAATAACACATACATCAATGCTTCTGATTCTGAAAAATCCGGAATAACATAGTGGGCACCCGCACGGATAAGTCGTGTTCGTTTTTCAGGATTGAGCCCTTCGCCGCTTACTTCATCACTGGCGATACCCACTGCAATTCCATCGACGCGACGACTCTCTTTGATCTCCACAGGGCCATCCCCAAATACCACTAATTCATGCCCATGAAGGTCATTCGACTCCATGATCTCACGGATCATCTTCTTTTTAGAATATTTACTTACGTCGCCCACAGATCCAAATATTCCACCATTGAATAGATCAGCATATCCCAGTAATTTGGCTTCTGCTATCACATCATCTTTATCCGTCCCACTTGCCAAAGATAAAGTGACACCTTTTTCACTTAACTTATGAAGAAAATCCACAGCGCTATTGACTGTAAAATCAGACACTGATGCATCACCCTTTTTCAATTTTTCTACACGTTCATTGACCATATCAATCAATGCATTATTATAAATTTCTTTATAGCCAAATTTATCCAAGATCCGGTCTTCTGGGACCAACCCATATTCCCGAACCATATCCGCCAATCCTTCCATTTGAAGAATGCTTTGAATACCGGTGGTACGATCGATGAAATCCAGTACACGTTTGCGAAGATTTTCGATGAACTTATCACTTTGTTTGGATCTGGTTTCACCTAAAATGGCGTTCAACATAATCGGTTCCATGACAGTTTCCCACCCTTCTCTCAAGATACTAATCGTTCCATCATGATCAAAAACAGCGTGAGTTATTATTCCATCCGGAATCTCTTTAGTACACATTTCAATGGATGAATCAAGAATGAATGTCGCATTTTGGATATTGTCCGCTAATTCAGGATGAAATACAAAACTAGCATCATCCGCTAAAGTGAGAATTTCCTCTCCGGAAGCTGTCCCTGTTTGGAATCGTTTTTTGATCGTTACCACCGATGCTAAATTGGCAAAATGGGCAGCTTCTACAGAAGAAAGTCCGGCTGCCAAACAACATGCCAAGGCACTGACCATTGTATCTCCTGCTCCGACCGGATCGGTTTGATCCACAATATGAATTCCGGGAATGGATTTTGCTCCCATTTCATCTACGCAAATGAGTCCAAATTCTCCCCGACTGACAAAAACCGGTCGTTGATTTTTATCAAACAACGCCTGCCCAAATTGAATGATATTTTCTTCAGAAAAGGTATCAGCGGGAGATGCATCCAAACCATTTAAACAGGCGGCTTCAACAGCATTTGTTTTGAGAATGACATTTTGTATTTTTTCCAAGTAATCCCTTGAATCCATCAGTACCGTTTTATCCGGATACTTTTCGAGTAATTGATTTAATTTTTTTAAGAAAGAGCTATAATCCAAACACCCGGGCACTTGCTGGTTTATGATCAATGCGTCGCTTGACTCCAATGCTGATTCAATAGATGCCAACATGCGGTCGGATGCCGTTTCGGTCAATTCATTAAAAAAGCCGAAATCGATTCGCGGTTCTTCTTCCTGATTTAAATATCGTTTACAAAAGGTGACCGTTTGAAAAGGAGCGTCATTCAAAACAATGCCGTCTGTATTCACATTCAATTCTTGAAATTGGCGAATGATCTCCTGACCAAATATATCGTTTCCGATGGAACCAATGGCTATGGTTTCAGCCGGTTTAAGTGCGACGAGATTCGCAATAATATTAGACGCTCCACCCAGTCGGTAATTCTGCTCCCGTACTGCTTGGCCTTTTTCCCCTGTCTCAACAGAAATTTCCGACCCATTTGGATCCAGGATCCAATATGCATCTAAACAAAGATCGCCATACACAGCCACTTTAATATGTTGGATCTTTTCTAATATTGATTGGATATCAAGTTTCATATCGATTTAATCTATCTACGAATTTAAGAATATCATCTTGTAACTTGACCAATTCTCTTACTTCTGCCATAGTGAATTCATAATCATTGATGCGGCTAAATGTTCCTATTTCCACATCTGATATCTTTAAAAATACTTTGGCATTTTGTAAATATTTATGATTTACAATGGATTGTTTATCTGCGAAAAAAGTTTGCAATTCATTCACCAATTCTGATCCGTCATTAAAGTGCTTACACATCCAAGCAAGGAGTTTGGGATAAAAATTAGCAGCTATGCCCGAATAACCAGCGCCACCGGCTTTTTGACTTGCCAGTAAAAAACGCGCATCTGCATTTAAAATCTTCAGTGGTGACCCTTTGGCTGCTTCTACTTTTTGTGAAAACAATTCTAAATTTTCGGATGTTTCTTTCATCCAAACAAAACGTCCTGTGTCCGCGGCCCACTTTGTTTCTTCTACAGATAAAAACCGGTGATATGGGGCAGGACATTCGTATAAACCTAATGGAATATCACCAGTCTGTTCAAGAATATATTCAGTATTTTTGATCCATGTATCGGAGGAATCATTTTCTTGGGAAAACTGATTGACCAAACATACCACAAAGACCGCACCTAGATCAGACATTTGCTTGATCAAGTCCACCTGTTCGTCCAAAGAATCGGCAAATGTTCCACTTACAATAACCGGACCTTTCCCATCAACCTTTTGAATGACATATTTTGCCAGAAATAATCGTTCTTCTTCAGATAGGGCAAACATTTCACTGGAGCCACAAACGGCGAATAAACCGCCAATATCCGCCTTTAAATACCATTGAATGAGTGAATCCAATCCTTGCCAATTGATGGCATAATCTTCATCAAATGGCGTTAGCATTACCGGCCAAATATCAGCAAGATTTAAAGATAGATTATACATTTGTTATAAATATACTTTCGATTTTTTGATATTTCATTTAATATTAGTTTACAATAACTTGATGAATTAAAGAACCTTGGTTTTATATTAATAATCAAATTTTTATGTCATTTCATATTCGACCTTACCAAACAAAAGACCATAATGACGTATATACTATATGTCTTAAAACCGGTGATGCAGGTTCTGATGCATCAAACCTTTACAAAGATCCTAACCTTTTAGGACATATTTATGCAGGACCTTATATCAATCTTGAGCCGGAATCAGCTTTTATGTTGGAAGATGAAATAGGCATATGCGGTTATATAATCGGCGCTTTAGATACACAATCATTTTTTAATAAAGTAAAATCAAATTGGCTTCCGGCTCTTCAAAAACAATATACAGAACCGTCTGAAGATTCAAAGCCTTGGACGAAAGATGAAGAATGCATTCATTTACTTTTCCACCCTGAAAAGCCTGAACTATTTCCTGATTACCCATCCCATCTTCATATAGATTTACTTATCAGAGCCCAAGGACAGGGCCAAGGAAAGATAATGATGGATCATTTTATGCATTATTTGCAGTCACAAGGGTCGCAAGGCGTTCATTTAGGTTTAGGGATTAATAATAAGCGGGCATTTCATTTTTATAAGAAATATGGCCTGGTAGAATTAATGAGGAATGAAGAAACCATTTTCATGGGTTTATCCCTTGAGTGAATTTTTTCAGAAATTCCTCTCTTTTTGTAAGTCACATACAGTATTTAGCTTATTTATCATTTTTATAGTTGGGCTTAATACACTAGCTCGTTTTCCCATCCGCATCATTAATGCAGTAACATTAGATGTTGATCCTGATTTTGCAGTTCAAGTCAGCTGGTTAAGGAAACTCATCGAACCATTCGTAGGGTTTCAATTATTTTCTATTCGCGCAGGTGATCCATTAATAGAATATATAGCGTTATGGGTATGGTTATTTTTGATTTTTGGGATTCTATTGGTGAGCAAACAGAGTAAACAATTTATCAAATACTGGGTCCTGTCTGTGCCGGCAGTCATTGGATTAGCCTATTTAATTATAATATGGATGATATTCTGGCCTCTGCCAGCCAATACGATAGTCAATAATTCACAGGACACGATTTTATTCAATACCCATGCCCATTCGCATTTCAGTCATGATGGGCTTATCACTCCCGAAGAACAAATGGCATGGCATGAACGCAATGGTTTTGATGCATTCTTCTTAACGGAACACAATCATAATTCAAAAACACTTGAATTAGTCCAACGCCAACAGCGAGGAGACATTCCTCATTATCCTCATATTATGTCAGCTATTGAATTTTCAGGGAGCAACCATATGGTTTTGCTGGGTTTGACCGATTCACTTATCACGTTTGGGAAAAAGGACGCGCTTGTTATTAAGGAAACCCACCGGCAAGGTGGTTTGATTGGGTTAGCTCATTGGTTTGACGGCAGACATAATTCTTTAGAACATTATGTTAATTTAGGTATAGATGGATTTGAAATTGTAAATCGAAACCAGATTGCGTATCCAATGGAAACTTACGAAAAGATTGTCAAAATGTGTTTTGAAAATCAACTCTTCATAATTGGCGGCGCAGATTACCATGGCTACGGTCCAACATGTAAAACGTGGAACGCAATGGCTATAACTGGGTGGAATGAGTTAGACCATTCTGCAAGAACTGCAAAAATAATGACTGGGTTAAGTGCTGGTAAAAATCAAGTGTTGTACTATTCTGATAGGAGAATATATGGAACTGGAAATATTTGGTTGAGTCCACTTAAAAATATTGTGGATTATTTTAGAAGTTTAAATGGATTCCAGGTTTTGTCATGGGTTGTCTGGTGTCTGTTGTTTATTGTATTTAAAGTTATATACAGTGCAAAATGTTTTTATCTAATTCCATTTGTTTCAGGAATTGCGATTTTAGTGCAGGGGCGCGTTCTGCTTGAGAAATCTATAAATGTTATGCAGTACAATGATATTTTGCTTGAATTTGGAAATCTGTTTACACTACACGGAATAGGTTTAATTGGCAGTGGAATATTGATTTATTTGATTTTGAAACGGTTTCCTAAATTAATAAACTGATTTAATCTCCCTGTAGAATCCAACTTTCATCAAAAGATGCATGCATAATCGTTTTACCTGAAGGATTGCTGTAGGAATAGGATAAATGAATTTTTCCGTCACGGGTTTGAATCATAGACGGATAGGAATAGCTCTCTGAACGGTCAGGTGATTGACCAATATGCCGTGTCCATTGCCATGTTTTTCCTTCATCAGTGGAGAGTGAAACAGCCCAGCTGTTGCGGTTATTTTCAGTATCATTGTAGGCCATTACCCAGTGACCATTTTTTAAAACTGTCACTTCCAGGCTCGAGCTGGGATTGGGGATTTCGGAGTCTGTTGCAAAAGACCAATTTTCTCCCTGATCGAAAGACTCACTCACCAGTACTCGCTGGGGAGCAGCCCCTGAATCCCGTAAATAAGCCATGATTGATCCATCTTTTCGTTCTGCCAAAGTCGGTTGGATGGGTCCGAAACCAACTATGGGCTGGCTGGCTCGCCAGGATTTACCGTCATCATCGCTGATGCCAACCAATGATACATTGAAGCCATCAGAGTACAAGGGCAGTAGAATCCGTCCCGTGGATAGAATAGTAGGGTGAATACGCGTCATCCAACCTTTCTGTCTTTTTTCTTTATCAGCGGCAGCTTCTGTGATCAATTTTTCATAAGGCAGGGCATATTCAGCCCAGGCGGGATCAGAATAATTATCTTCAAATGCTTTTTTAATGGCATGATAAAAAGATTCACCCGGTTTCAATATGATGATATCCTGCCAGTCCCATTCAGGAGCACCGGGGCCGTTGTAATCAGATGAAATTTTGTATCGTAAAATGGAATTTTCCCAGGCATTGGCTCGTACAGCAATCCAGAACAGCATAAGTTCATTATTTTGATTTATGAACAAAACTGGATTGCAGTCTGGAATATCAGGAGTGTCCGCCATGATGAAAACGGGTTCCCAATCCTTTGTACCTTTTTTTAATCTTGAACCTTGAATGAGTACATCATTCGCTGTCCGTTCTCCGGAGCCATAAAACCAGCAAGCAATTAAATCGCCGTTTGGCGCTTCCACAATACTACTACCGTGAACATGTTTACCCTGGTATGGAAAAATGGGTGTTTTATTAATCCCGTCATCCGCACAGAGAAATCCAATAATTAGAATAAATGAAAAGATTTTTAAGTAGTATTTATTCTTCAATAAAACCATGATAGAGTCCCATATAATAAGGTAATAAAAATACTGTTCCTGTAGATAATTCCTGTCCGTTACCGCCGGTATTTAATTCCCAGGGCCCATGATTCCAATGATTAAAATGTCTTTCGTCAACAGGTATCACTTTTCCATTCACCCTGTAACCTTTCCCGGTATTGTTGTCATTGTCGAATGTGCGATTCCAAGGATGTAAATTAACGATATCTGTCCTATGACTGTTTTCATGGCGCCAGTTCAATCGATCCAGGGGAAAGCGTATCAATGTTTCAACAGATTCATCAAGCCATTCGTCATGAGGATCTAGACTGTATGTTCCCCATGCATCTTCAAAATCTTCATTTGCTGTAACGGCACGGAATGCAAAGTTAAAAAATGGATTTAGTTCAGGTGCTTCCAGCATCCAGTTCATATACATTGAAAACGCATAAATAGATTTCAACTCTGGATCTGTTTCATAATTGATGAGATGGTAGTAGGACATGAATGCCATTTCATCATCTGAATGATTTCCTGTCCCAACTCCACGATTGAATTTTTGATCTGTCATATTTTGGGCATACCCATGATCTTCTATCAACATATTAGAAATTTCTTTGTAACGATCATCGCCAGTTACATGATGAGCGACCGCAAGGTATGATAACATACTTAATGAATTCAATCCTCTTTCAACAAACCAATTCTTATCATGGTTTAATTCATAAGGATTAAATCGTGCCCACCTTGTTGGTCGTCCGTCATGATCTACCAGTTGAAAATCGTGATCGATGAGATGGTCTGTTAATTTTTTTACATGTTTGCGAACTCGAGCTTTTTCCTCTGCTGTTTCTGCAACCAGATCATAATAAAGCGCATACAGAAAATAGTGACCATCCAATTCATCTGAACTGGTATCTGTTTTATAATACCATTTTCCATCTTTGCTGATCGGCCAGCGCGGCTCATACACTTTCCACAACTTATCTCGTTCATTTTTGGTCTTCTTATCACGTTCGAGACGCCCATCATTCGGATTGTGACCACTTGTTGGTAATATAGTGCGGGCGACAAAACCTGGTGGCGGAGAGATGGGAGCACTTTGGGTGACGTCTCCTAAGAATTTTAATGCATCAAACGCTTTTTTGGCACGAGCCTTTGCCTTTGGGTCTTTTGTAGCTGCGTAGGCAAAACACTCACCCGCTCCATACATACCTGTCCACAATCCATCGTTGTCGCTGTCATGCTGTCGAATACTAGATTTGTCTGCCGGTGCTGGCAATGATACTTCCAGAACATATTCATAAGGTGTCCTGCGGTGGTAACGGTCAATTTCATTTTCATACCATTTCGCCTTTTCAGCCAATGTCATTTTCTCTTCATAGATCCTGCTCAAACCATTATCGGTTGCAATCCAGGCAGAGCCATCTTTTGTCACAGCGATATCATTCACATTATCATCAGGGAGCCAGCGTTTTCCCTGGCGGTATTCCCAGGTTTTCCCATCAAAATGAATAGCACCTTTTTTTGTCCCAAACCAGACATCGCCATTTTTTCCAGCGGCCATTTTAGTAAAATCGTTATATGGGAGCCCATCTTTACCTTCGTAGAGTGTCCATTCTTTTCCATCTAAAACACCCACACCTTGGGGACTGGCAAACCAAAGTCTGTTTTTAGAATCAATGGCAACACTGCGGCAATCGATCAGAGCCCAACTTCTATGAGCAGAAGATGGTTCTATCTTTGTCCAAGACTTTCCATTTCGCTGGTAAAGCCCTGACATAGTGGCTGTATAGATTGATTGTTTATTTTTCGCAAATATTTGATTGATATTGCCATGCCTCAAGTTCATTGATTTTGGATTTATAAATTTTTTGTCTTTTTCCCGAGTTGTGCCTAAATGAAAAGTATATAGCTCATCATTAGTCCCAATAATTCCTTGAAAACCATTAATTTTTAAATCACTACGGTGAATATCTATTTTTATATTATTAGGTATATTTACAATTTGAATAACTTTTTTATTTTGGATTGAATTAACCTTTCCCTGAGTTATAATATTATTTTTTAGTTTTCCTGAAATAGTAACCACTTTATTTATGCGAATTGCTACTAAATAAGTGGGTGCATCAATCCCCGGTATTTGTTCCCATACTGAACTACCTTTTGGTTTGCAAAATAACCCTGACTCTGTCCCAGCATAAACATCACCATTACCCGCTATTGCAACCGAGTACACTTTCTGTCCCTCTAATGCAAACGTGCGCTTTTCCTGGAAAAAATAGGGCAGGGCAATACTTTCATTAGCAAAGATCATTGCTATCAAACAGCTATAAATAAGCGATTTAGTAATCATAATTTTCATTATTCAGTTTTTTATTATTCTATTTTGAAGAGCTGACCATTAACAGGAAAGGGTAAAGATCCACCAGCTTTTGCTTTCCCTAAAATAACATCTATTCCTGCTGCTACAGAAATAGGTGCCGGGCTGTGTGTTAACACTATAGTACTAGCTTCCGGAAAAAAACGTGCATCCGAAGGCATGCCCATTCCTATCAAAATAGTCGGTTTATTCAATTTTAAAAGATTATTAATCAACTCTTTTTGTTTTGGTGAAAATTCAGTTAATAATAAGTAAGCGATTATCAAATCTGCAAAGGGAGCTTCTTGAACAGCAAGTTGTATTTCAAAATCGTTTGGTACTGTATCTACAAGAAGTGATTTCACATGTGGAAATTCTTTCATTAATATATCTCCTAATGTATAGCCTATAGGAAGATATTCATCTTTCCCTGCACGGGTAATAATCGATGGTGGTGATATAACCAGTATTGAATCGTATTTTTCTTCCAATGGTAATATTTTGTTTTTGTCCCGCAAGACAACGACTCCGTTAACAGCTGCATTATTATTTGCCGCAATTATTTTTTTTGTAGACATATACTCATATACTTCATCGGGATTTGCATATGGATTATCAAATAACCCATATTTTTCTTTAATAGTTAAAATGCGCTTTACAGAATCATTGATTCGTTTTTCATTTATTTGGCCTGTGTGTACTGCGTTAATCACAGCATTTATCCTTCGTTGCACTTCAGCTGGTTTATTTGAAACTTGCAAAATAATGTCACATCCCGCCTGAACTGCTTTTACAGTAGCTTCTTCAATCGAATAATTTTTCGCGATTGCACCCATACCCATGGAATCAGTGATGATTAGCCCTCGATAGTTCAATTTTTTTCTTAAGATTTTTTTTAGAATAAATGATGACAACGTAACGGGATATTCATGATCCCAATCAGAGAAAATACAATGAACTGTCATGATCATATCCACGCCACCCTCAATTGCTCCTCGAAAATGAGATAATTCTCCTGCCATTAATTCTGCATCACTTAGCGCAACTTGTGGTAAAGTTTGATGTGAATCTTCAGTAAAATATGCAAGCCCTGGGAAATGTTTTGCGCAGGCAATGACGCCACTGTCTTTTAATCCCTTAACTGCACCGCGTGCTAAACGATGAGTTTTTGACATATTATTTCCAAAAGAGCGAATGGTATAATCAGGATTCTTTGGTTCTGTCAAAATATCAATTGCAGGTGCAAAATTGACATTTACTCCACATACCTTCATATCATTACCTAATGCATAATAGGCATTATAGGTATCAATTTCACGACCTGATGCACCAAGAGCCATGTTCCCAGGAGTAGGAGTAGCGCCCTGCATATAATGAATCGGCGCGGCAACACCTCCTTCCTGATCAATTGCAATAAACAATGGAATCTTTAATCTTGATGATAGAGCAGTTTTTTGCAGTTCATTAGCTAGTGTTGCACATTCATCCGGCAAATTAAAATTGCTCAATGGCAAAAGGAAAAACCCGCCAATAGAATAATTAATAATCATTTCATACATTGCATTATTCATCATTCTACCCTCGTATCCCATAAACATCATTTGACCGACTTTCTGTTCTAATGTCATTTTAGACATGATGTCACTGACATTTTCTGCATTAACCTTATATAGATTTAGCAATGAAAAAATGATCATTAAATATTTCTTTGTATACAGTATGTTGCTCATTAATTGATAATTGGTTCAGTTCAACATTGTTTGAAGTGCTGTGAGTGAAAATTCACCGGTTAAGAAAGTTCTTTGACGTTTTATATTGCCTGAGAAGAAATATTCAATACCCATGGCACTTTTATAAGTTAAATCACGCAGTGTCATCAAAAAGAATTCTGTCTGCCGTGCTGCTATCTCATCTCGGCAATTTGCGGAAATATTTACTTTAAGATTATTTTTTACAAAATTAGCATGTAATTCCATATTGGTGATGCTCATAAGAAAATTTAATAAATAAGGTATTTCTACGATTCTTGTCATTCCAGCATTAGAATGTTCTTTTGCTAATAGATTATTAAATAAAACAGCAGGGTATAAATTTTCAGAATGATTCGTTAACAATAAATCACCATTATTTTCGTTAATGTATTTAGTTTGAACGTTGCTAACTGCAGTTTCTAATATTAGTTCTTTCTCTATTGGAATCGTGGTTTTTATTACCCATCGATTATTCTTATCCTTAAATGTATCATATATAAATAGTGGAAACTGTTTTTTAATTGAATTTGATAACATCCAATACATTACAGGGCCTAATCGCCTTGGTAAAATGGACAAAGAAAGTGTTTTTGTTTGCCTTTCTCTATTGACTTCTACCCAGAAAACTAAATTATGTGGGCAAAGAAAGCGGATAAGAGCTAATTGAAAAGTTGAAAAACCTGCAATGTCTGCGGATTTATAAATTAATTTTTTGTCAGCTTTTAAAAATATCACATTTTCTTTCGAGATATCAGGAAGAGATTGATCAAATGCTTCAGGAATAAAAATGTGAAGAAATGATTCAAGCATTAATAATGTGATACATATAAAGATTAAAATTTGCTTTTTATAATTTTTGACCATAAAATAATAAAATAATTGTATTTGCTGTGAAAGGTTAAATCTATTTATTATAACTGACAAGTCCTAAGGAAATCTAGGAAAGGACAAGCCCTATGCAGAAAAATAAAAATCAATTTTCTCAAATTACTCTTTTATTGTTTTTTACTGGAAACATTTTTGGTCAGAATATATCCGGTACTGTCTATGACCAGGATGGTTCTCCGTTAGCTGGAGCAAATGTGATTGTGGCAGGGACAAGTTCCGGCGCTGCCACAGATGTAAATGGTGTTTTTTCATTTCCTTTTAC
>Ga0208467_1000014_pt1 | contig 59305 bp, 50 predicted proteins | sample DeeseametaMP2098_FD_184176 | JGI IMG/M metagenome (GOLD analysis project Ga0208467, IMG submission 184176) | Marine microbial communities from the Deep Pacific Ocean - MP2098 (SPAdes) | ecosystem: Environmental > Aquatic > Marine > Oceanic | place: North Pacific Ocean | collected 2011-05-26 | reverse complement strand
CCAGGATCTTTTTTCTTAAGGGTGTGGCGGCTTCTTCAAATTCTTTTATTTTTATAAATGCTAACGCAATTTCACGCTGTTGAAGTTCGTCAGATAATTTTTCATGTCGCTCAAATCGCTTGAGTTGTAACGCCAATGCTTTGACTTTCGCTTCCACTTCAGCTATAATGTCTTGCACCCGTTCCAAATCTGTGCAAACCGCTTCAAATTTGCGCAGAGCTGACTTGCGCTGGTGTTTATATTTATTAATCCCCGCCGCTTCTTCAAACATCCGTTTCCGGTCATCGGTTGTTTCGGAGAGAATCTGTTCAATCATTTTCAGCTCGATGACCGAATAGGCATCGGCGCCCATGCCGGTATCAATGAAAAGGTCTTGAATGTCCTTTAAGCGGCACGGTGTACGATTAATAAAATATTCGCTATCACCGTTTCGAAATATGCGACGTCCGATCTCAACATCGTTATACTCCAGAGGCAGTTTGCCTTTATTATTGTGGACTGTGAGGGACACATCGCAAACGCTTAACGGTTTCGCAGTATCGGCACCGCTAAAAATAACATCCTCCATTTTTCCGCTGCGCAGGACACTATATTTTTGCTCGCCCAGAACCCAGCGAATGGCATCGACAATATTTGTTTTTCCGCAACCGTTGGGTCCAACGATTGCTGTAATTCCTTCGCCAAATTTTAGGTTATCCTTTTTGGCAAAGGATTTAAATCCGTGGATGTTTAGATCTGATATATACACTTATTGCTGGTTTGGATGATTTGTGGTAGTGGAATTTATGTATTTTTAGAGGAGAATGCTACATTTAACCCGGCGGCCAATTCATTTGTCGTCCACCCAGTAAATGTAGGTGAATATGATACACTGTCTGCCCGCCGTCCTGGTTACAATTAAACACCGTGCGGTAACCTGATTCTGCAATGCCCTCCTGATCTGCAATTTCTTTTGCAGCTAACATTATTTCACCCACAAGTGTTTTATGGGATTCATTCAAATCATTCGTGGTATTAATATGCTCCTTTGGAATGATAAGGATATGTATGGGAGCTTTGGGATCAATATCCCGGAAAGCAAAAATAGAATCATTTTCAAAAACCTTATCTGACGGAATTTCTCCTGCTATTATTTTGCAAAATAAACAATCATTCATTCAAACCTCCAAATTCTATAATATTCAACGCTGTTATTGCTGCAGTCTCTGTCCGTAAACGTCTGCTGCCCAAAGTAACAATGGGAATATTTTTTTCTTTAATCACAGTCATTTCATTTTCAGAAAAGTCCCCTTCCGGTCCGATTAATATTGAGACTTTATTGGACTGAACATTTTTTTGCCATGAGACTAACGATTGTTCACCATGGCTATTTAAGCAAATGATATGCTCGATATTATTATTTATAAATTGAATTAAAGAATTGGGTTCATGAACAATAGGGAAGCGACTTCGACCGCATTGTTTTGCAGCTGTCTTAACTATTTTTTGTGACCGCACTATATTTAAAGATTTTTTTACACATCGGTCCAAAAGCAATGGTGTAATGGATACAGCGCCGCATTCCACTGCTTTTTCCAGTAACCATTCAAATCGGTCTCGTTTGATGAGTCCAACTGCAATATGCATTTTTATATTCGCTTCTGAATAATTGGGAAATTCTGAAATGATTTCACCGGAAACTTCCTGTCCATTTTGTTTTATTATTCCCTTGTACGCAGTTCCCAATCCATCGAGTAACCAGATTTCATCATCGACTTTTAAGCGTAAAACATTTGAAGTATGATGCGCCTCTTCAGCATCCAGTGTAAAGCGGTTTTTCGTAAGATTATTTGGAGAAATATAAAAGAAGTGTTCGTCGGCCATCACCGCAGCCAATTGAATCCAACTTGGATTATGGCACCGTTATAATGTTCTTCCCCATCCACAATTCCATTCATAGGCAGTATATCTAATCCGGCACCTACAGAGACCATCATTCCATTCATCATTAAAAAGTCTATGCCTATTCCCACATAACCGCCCACTGACCATAGTCCTTTCGATTTACCCCAGCGAGTAAAAAATTTATCACTTTCAGCTCCATCAATGGTTAATACCGGACCGAATTGCGCCGTAACAAATGGAGCAAAATTGTTGGCAATTTGGTCGGCAAAAGGAAAATATTTTCCACCGCCAAACAAGGGAACAATTAGAACATATTTATCTCCAACGGAACGATATTGACCGGTATAATAATCATATACCATCAGTTGTTCATCACCTTTTACATCAAAAATACTTCCATGAAATAACCACTGAAATTTAGATGTAGATCTCCAAGTTTGATGGAATAATACACCGGTTCCCTGTTCACCTACCTGCAAACCGAAACCCTTTGTCCCTTCACTTGCTGATAATAAAGTTTGAAGTAAAATTAGTGTTACTATTATTTTTGTTTTCATATGTCTATTATCACTTTTCCAAACTGTTCGCTGTGTTCCAGATATTCATGCCCAATTGCTATATCATCCAAGGAAAATATTTTATCAACACGTGGAATTAAATGCCCATCTGCAACAAGCTTGATGACTTGCGAAAATGCATCAGCATTTCCCATTGTAGATCCTAAAATTGTTTGCTGTTTGAAAAATAAATGTCGCAAATCGATAACTGCTTTTGGGCCCGTTGTGGCACCGCAGGTTACAACTCGTCCACCTTTGTTTAATACGTTCATGGATACAGCCCACGTTGCAGAACCCACATGTTCAAACACAACATCCACTTTACCGCAAAACGTTTTGATTATTTGAGCAACATTATCACTATAGTGATTCACAACCTTATCTGCGCCAAGTTCATTTGCAAATGAACATTTTTCATCGGTTCCGGCTGTGGCAATCACATTACACCCAACGATTTTTGCAATCTGCACCGCCATGTGGCCCACACCGGAACCGGCACCCCAAACGAGTACATTTTCTCCCGGTTGAATCTTTGCGCGATTAACAAGCATTTGGTACGCTGTTTGTCCAACCAATGGAAAAGCAGCAGCTTCTGCAAACGAAATATTATCCGGTTTTGATTCTACAAATTTCTCATCCAGTACAATAAACTCGCAGTTCGTTCCATCCGTTGATTCACCACGAATTCCCATTTTTTCACATAAATTTTCATTCCCTGCCTGACAGTTTCGACACTCATCGCAATACACCAATGGCTGTATAATTACAGGATCGCCTACGCTAAATTTGTCTGCCTTTTCACCAAGCTTACATATTTCTCCGGCACCGTCACTACCCATTATCAACGGCAGTGGTACACCGGGAATTCCTTCGCGAACCCAAATATCAAGATGATTAAGAGCGGATGTTTTTAATTTAATACAGACTTGGCCTGCATGGAGTTCTGGTGAGGGAATATCTTCAACTCGCAAGACCTCACGTCCTCCATGTTTATGGATGCGGGCTGCTTTCATTTATCTTTTGAAAATAGTATTTTATCTAAACTCAAGTCACCGGCACCAGTAAGCATAATGGCAGCGCTTGCAAACGCATAGATTAATGCCATTTCCGAGCTTCCTTTTCCAGTGGTGATATGCATGTTTACCCCAACAAGCATGGTGATCATTAATAATCCAGCACCGATGCGAGTGCCTAATCCTAATGCAATCATAATAGCTCCAATCGATTCAGAAAACGCAGCCATAAAGCCCCAAAAGACCGGTAAAAATGTAATCCCTAAATGCTGCATTCCAAATGTACCTAAACCTTCCCACCGTTCCGGACCAGCGGTAAGTTTATCCCAGCCATGATTTGTTAATATCAAATAACCAATCCCGATTCTTAATACGATTAAACCGTAATTACGGCACGTGTTGCAATCCTTGAATAAGGCTGACACATATTTATTCATCATCAATTTCATTATATTCGGCATCTTGGATGTCCATATTCTGATAATTTGTTTTTTCTTTTTTATCCGGTGTTTTTTGCACCAAACGAACATTTTTTATAAATCTGTAACCGGCAAAAACCAATATCATAATTAAAAATGTTTTAAACATAAATTAAGGTGAAACGGGATTAAAAAACTTTGTTCCTGTCACCGGTTGGCGAATATAATTGATCACTTCATCCAGGTCTTGTTGGTTATTAACAAAGTCTATATTATTGGTATTAATGATGACCAATGGTGTATCTTGGTAACGGAAAAAATATTCGGTATAAAGTTGGTTCAGGGCATCAATATATTCTTCCGATATATTTTTTTCCATTTCCCGACCTCGACCGGCGATATTGCGCATGAGAGTATCTGTATCCGCCTGTAAATAAATCACAAGGTCAGGATTAATCACATTTTTTTCCAACAGGTTAGCAACTGTATCATACAATGACATTTCTTTTTCATCCAAATTCAAGGATGCAAATAACCGATCTTTCACAAACATATAATCTGCAATAAGCAGATTATGAAACATATCTACTTGTCTTAATTCCTGCTGTTGTTGATAACGCTGCAATAAAAAGTAAAGCTGTGTCTGGAATGCATACCGCTCCGGTTCATCGTAAAAATCAGACAAAAATGGATTCTCTCCAAATCCTTCAAGGATGAGTCGTGCGCCCAGGCGTTCAGAAAGCAAATTCGCCAAGCTGGTTTTACCTACACCAATGGGACCTTCAATGGCTACATAATATAAATTTCTCATGCGTTTTTTTCCATTACATGTTTAATCACATTGGATGGATCCGGACACATGTTTAATAATTCTGTTACAGTCATATTAAATACCGGTACGTTGAATTCTGGAGCAAGTTCAGCCCATGGTACCAATACAAATTTACGATTCGCCAAGTCAGAATGGGGAATGGTTAATTGTTCTGTTTCTAAAAATGAGTTTCCGTAAGTTAAAATATCAATATCGATGGTTCGCGGCGAATTTTTTTCACGCTTTTCCAGACGGCCCAGTAATGTTTCCACATTGCGGCAGGCATCAAACAAATCGAATGGAGAAAAGTCTGTTTCAAAGGATACAACAGCATTCAAAAATTCGGGTTGGTCTAAATTGAATAACGGTGGACAATTATAAAAGGAAGAACTTTCAATTTTATTTATTTCATGATAGGTAGATAATGCTGTAATCCCGCCGGCTAGATTTGATTCACGATCACCTAGATTTGAACCCAATGATAGAAATCCCGTATCAGGCATCGTTTTCTTTTTTACGGGAAATTTCTACTTCGACAGTATCCAACACTCCGTTGATTGGCGCATGAGGTTTACGTACTCGAACAGTTATTTCTGATACAGAAAATCGAGCAAGAATTTCTTTGGCAATAGAATCAGCTAATGATTCAATTAAATAATAGTTGTCATTTTTTACACAATTGTCCACAGTTTTATAAACAGCTTCATAATCGATGGTTGCTTCTAGGTTATCTGAAGTAAAGGCTTTTTGAAAATCGGTCTTCATTTCAACGTCCACTTCAAATTTTCCACCCAAGTGTTTTTCCGATTCACTAACACCGTGGTAGCCATAAAACTGCATGTTCTTTAAACGAATGATACCCATGAGAAAAATAAAGTTACTTCTCGTTATGTCTGTTAGTCAACGTGTAGAAATAAAAAAGCCCTCCCGAATTTTCAGGAGGGCTTTTTGGTATTATGATTGGAATTACATCATTCCGCCCATGCCACCCATTCCGGGATCTCCCATTGGAGGCATTGGCGGATCCTTTTCAGGAATTTCTGTCACAGCTGCTTCTGTGGTAAGAACCATGCCGGCAATCGAACAGGCATTTTCTACAGCTACGCGAGCAACTTTAGTTGGATCAATGATGCCGGCTTTGAACATATCCACATAACTTTCATCACGGGCATCGAAACCATAAGCACCTTTTCCATCGCGTACATTTTGTACGACAATTGATGCTTCAGCACCAGCGTTTTCACAAATCTGGCGAATAGGTGCTTCAAGAGCTCGACGTAAAATGTTGACGCCGACTGATTGTCCACCTTCAAGCTTCAATTTATCCAAAGTATCCTGAGCTCTTAAAAGAGCGACACCACCACCGGGAATAATTCCTTCTTCCACAGCAGCGCGGGTTGCATGAAGAGCATCTTCTACGCGGGCTTTCTTTTCTTTCATTTCCACTTCAGTGGCAGCACCCACATTGACAACAGCAACACCGCCGGAAAGTTTGGCTAAGCGTTCCTGTAGCTTTTCACGATCGTAATCAGAAGTTGTTTTATCAATCTGAACTTTGATCTCGTTAATACGGGACATAATGGCATCTTTCGTACCACCACCATCAACGATAGTTGTATCATCTTTATCAGACACAATGCGTTTAGCAGTTCCGAGATATTCAAGTGTCGCATTTTCCAGTTTATAACCGGCATCTTCAGAAACAACTGTTCCGCCAGTTAAAACGGCGATATCTTCAAGCATCGCTTTACGGCGATCACCAAATCCTGGTGCTTTAACTGCCAATACTTTAAATGTACCACGCAGTTTATTCACCACGAGAGTTGCCAGAGCTTCGCCTTCAACATCTTCTGCAATGATCATGATTTGCTTACCAGTCTGAACTACTTTTTCCAATAAAGGAAGCAAGTCTTTCATATTGCTGAGCTTTTTATCGTAGATCAGGATATAAGCATCATCCATTTCCGCTTCCATGGATTCAGAATTGGTCACGAAATAAGGTGAAAGATATCCACGATCAAACTGCATACCTTCCACGAATTCGAGGAATGTTTCAGCAGTTTTGCTTTCTTCAACCGTTATAACACCATCTTTACCCACTTTTTCCATTGCTTCGGCGATTTTTTCGCCGATTTCACGGTCATCGTTGGCAGAAATGGTAGCCACATTAGCAATTTGCTCGCTATCGGGAAGATCCTTACTTTGTTTCTGTAATGCTTCAACAACAGAATCACGTCCGGCATCAATACCTCGTTTGATTGACATGGGGTTTGCACCGGCTGTCACATTTTTCAACCCTTCGGCAACGAGTGCTTGAGCCAAAACGGTGGCAGTGGTTGTACCGTCGCCGGCAATGTCAGATGTCTTGGAAGCAACTTCCTTAACCATCTGGGCACCAACGTTTTCCAGCTTATCTGCAACTTCAACTTCCTTGGCAACCGTTACACCATCTTTGGTAACAGTGGGGGCGCCAAATTTCTTTTCAATGACAACGTTACGTCCTTTAGGGCCTAGTGTGACTTTGACGGCATCCGCCAGTTTGTCCACACCTGCTTTTAGGGAGTTACGCGCATCAAGACTATAGGTAATTTCTTTAGCCATTGCTTCTATCCTCCTTACAGAATAGCGAGAATATCACTCTCGCGCATGATTAAAAATTCTTTTCCGTCATGGGTAACTTCTGTGCCGGAATATTTTCCGTACAAAACTTTGTCACCTGCTTTAACAGTCATTTCAACAATTGTACCGGCATCGCTGGCTTTGCCAGGGCCGACTGCTGCAACTGTTCCTTGTTGGGGCTTTTCTTGTGCTGTATCAGGAAGAATGATACCGCCAGAGGATTTTTCCTCTGCAGCAGCAGCTTCCACAACTACACGATCAGCCAATGGTTTGATGTTTAGAGCCATCATTTAACTCCTATTTTTTTTGTGTTGTTATTTATTGTTTGTATTCCAGTAGAATGTCTACCCGAAGGCAGCATTAATATTATATATTATATATAACGTAAATCAACACATTTTAGCACTCTAAACATAGAGTGCTAAATCACTTTCCTGTACTACCGAACCCTCCACTTCCGCGAGTTGTATCAGATAAATCATCAACCAATTCAAAATGAATTGGCGAACCGTCCATGGCCACCAATTGAAACAAACGCTGCCCCGGTTCCACTGTGTAATCTTCATTCTTGATATTGTCTACTGCCGCCATAATTTCACCGCGATAGCCACCATCAATCAATCCAATGGAATTACTTAACCGCAGAGGTGTTTTGGCAATACTGGAACGGGGTATAACCAGATATGGTTTATTCTCTGTGTTTTCGCAAGCAATCTGCAAATGGATGAATGTCGACTCCCCTGCTTTTATCGTTTGTTCATTGATTACAAATAAATCAATACCGGCATCGCCATCATGAAAATGGCCATGGTTATCATATAGCTCTTTAACAACTGTATTGAATGGTTTTATCTTTAAGTTCATTTTCTATCTATCATTTCTTTTAATTGTTTAATATGATGTGGAGTTGATCCGCAACAAGCTCCTATCACGGTAGGCTCCATATCGAGATACCGTTCAATGTACTCTGTAAATTTAGTTTCATCTATAATATCAAAATAATCATTTTCAAAGTCTGTTTTGCCCAGATTTGGATACAATCCCCAATCACCTTCCCAATGTGACAGGAAAAGATCCAAGGAACTATTCATTGTTTCGATCTTATTGCAATTCATCAGCAGGCAGGAAACGGATTGTTCAGTAATATAATTTAAACATGATATCAATGCAGTTCCATCCAGCAAGTGTTCACTATCCTTAAGAATAAGACTTAACCAGCGAAAGATTGAATTATTTTTGCTTACCGATAAAGCAACCTCGATCTCATCCATATTCCCCATGGTCTCGAAAAGTAAAATATCCACTCCTGCTCCAGTAAACCATTCCACCATCTCGCCATAGGTATCTTCAGCTGCACCCTTGCCTGGAAACAGATCGGGGCTGTAGCAATCTTCCACAGCAGACATAGAACCGGCAACTTGGATGGATTCACCCCCTGCTTTTCTTGCCAGGTCAACTGCAGACATTAAACTATCTTTCGCTCGTTCTTTAGCGCGCTGTTGTGATAAACCAGCTTTGCGATACGTGTACGTGGTAGTACGAAATGTATTGGTTGTAATAATATCAGCGCCTGCTGCAGTGTAATCTTGGTGAATGCTTAATACAGTTTCGGGATGGGTTATATTTGCTTCTGCTGACCAGAGAGGTAAAGGAAGATGAACACCTTTCCGAATTAATTCAGTACCCATGGCACCGTCTAAAACGTATGGTTTAGATGTTTCCGTTATTTTCAAATTTTTTACCCAAATAATATAAAGCTATACTAGCAAGGAATAATGAAACACCAATAATTGATTCCAAAGGTTGTTCTATAAATGTGTAAAACAGTATCCAAACATTTACTAGGAGAAATACAGTTGGAGTCCAGGGATAACCCCAGACTCTGTAAGGTCGAAGCAAATCCGGTTCCCTTTTTCTCAGGATGAATACAGCAATAACAGTTGCAGAATTTGTAATAATCAGCGCTATGCCGGTATACATTAATACCTGCTCAAATGAAGAGGTAAATATAAAAATCAGACAAATAACCAATTGCAGAAGAAATGCGTATGCCGGTATGCCCTGTTTATTATGTTTCGCCAACACACTAATATAACTGTGATCTTCGCCCATGGTCTCCATGATGCGCGGACCGATAAATACATAGCTGCTCACAGTTGAGAGAAGTAAAATAGATATTCCCAACCCAATAATTCCGGCACCGGTTTCACCGAAAACTTTTATACCTGAAATATATCCTACCTCAACTTGGCCGGCCATTTCAGCCATAGGTGTCGTATAAAGAAATACATAATTCAGCAGTACATACAGAACCATTACAAAAGACGTACCCATGAGCAATGACCTTGGTAGATCTTTCTGTGGATTTTGCACTTCACCTACAAAATATACAGTTGAATTCCATCCGGAATAAGCATAATACACCCACACTAGACTTACGGCAAATCCTGAACTCATCATCAATTTCATATCTCCCGGTTTTGGAAAAACAGAAATAACCTGGTTGCCGGTTACCATTAATCCAGCAATAATAAAAACGAAAATGAGCCCAACCTTAACTGCAGTTGACCAGCCTTGGAAAAAAGTCCCCCATTTCAAACTGAATGTATGTAGTAAATGAAAGGAAAGAATCATAATAAATGCTACCCACATAGGATCAAATGCCGGAAACACAGCTGTTAAATATTTGCCTAAGGCCATAGCTGCCAATACAGCTGGTGCAGAAAATCCAACTGTTGCTGATACAAATCCACCTGCAAACCCAATTGCGGGGTGAATAATCCGGCTCAATAAGTGATATTCTCCCCCGGACCTTGGTAATGCTGCACCCAACTCACTGTATGATAATGCTCCGCATAATGCCACAATTCCTCCAACAATCCACAACATAATAAGGGGAAAAACAGATTGAATATCATTGAGTTGAAAGCCAAGGCTGGTAAAAACGCCTGTACCAATCATTGATGCCACAACAAATGACGATGCCGTCCACATGGATATGTGTCGGTTATGGGATGGATTTTCTGACATTATCCGGTGTAATTATGCGCGATACAATTGATAGGCCAGCAACACCCAGGCAATAATAAATGCTGTACCTCCAAATGGCGTAACTGCACCAAGCCATCGAGTATTTGTTATAACCAATAAATACAAGGATCCCGAAAAAAAGATAATTCCGAACATGATCAGATAAACCGGTATTATTAATACATCATAAGAGACATGAAAACCGATGGCGCCAATAACCAGTAGACCAAGTGCATGCCAGAAATGATAACGAACTGCCTTTTCAAATGTAAGCAAATCAGAGGGGGAAACCAGCTCCTTAAGGATATGGGCACCGAATGCACCAAATGCTACAGCCAATGCCATAAATATGGCACCGCTAACCAGGGCCAATTTCATCTCTATACCTTATTCTTCAGTATTTTTTTGGACGACGGTCCTCATTGGGAAAGGTATTTCAATACCTTCTTCATCAAAGCGTTTGTGCAGCCGTTTGATAAATTCATGAACCATTGGATGATGATCGCCATATTTAGCCGCGCGCATATAAACTGTAAAATTAATACTGGAATCCGCAAAGACCTGAAAACGGATTATTGGAGCATATTCCTTGCTCGCTACATCCAAATCATCAATGACTGTTTGAGCCACTTCAGTCGCTACTCGCTCAACCTGTTCCAAATCGCTATCATATGCAACACCCACTGGAATCTTGACGGAATAACTGGTATCTTTCAGATCATAATCTTTTGTAATTGATTGGGACAATTTATTATTTGGAATGCTGATCACATTATTGGCCCGTTCCACCATGGTTGTATTACGCCACGTAATATTGGTTATATAACCCTTTTGACCACTATCTAATTCTACAAAATCGCCAATCCTGACTTTTTGGGATAATAAAATATGTAATCCTGCGAAAAAATCTGATAATGTATCTTTTAAAGCCAGAGATATGGCAAGACCACCCACGCCCAATGCTGTCAAAATAGGCGCAATTGAAATGCCAAAGGATTGCAGTATAATCATTAAACCAATGGCAAGAATGGTAATGCGGGCCAAGTTGGAAAAAATAGCAGTTGAAGGAAACTGAGAACCTTTGCTTTCTGACCATTGATTGAGTAAATCGATAGCCATGGTTGATGCTGTCATTGTGACCGACAGCATAAGTAGCGTCATAGCCAGTTTCGCTGCATAAAGATTATATGGCGCTCCAATTTCGATACTTCCCGCTGCCATATAAAAGGCAACCAGGAAAAACCAGTAAATGATATATTTTTCAATAGCACCGAAAATAATATCGTCACCTTTCCAGGACGTCTTGGATGTAATTTTCTTAATACGGCTATGGATAAACCGCTTGAAGATCCATCCAGCAAAGACACCTACTGCAATTGTTATTACGGGTGGTGCCCAAATGGTGTAAAGTTCTAGTATTTGATCTATCATAAGGCTGCGAAATTACAACGTATTAGTTTAATTCTCCTCCACTTCTATTTTAACTACAACCTGTAATTCACTATTCGGAAAAATATAATCTTTATACTCATTTTCTTCCAGCAAATAATCCCTGCGAAAAACATGTTTTCCATCAATATACAATGATAGATACTTCAGCGCATGTTCTTCATTAAATGCCCAGGACAGACCATGTAATTCATTTCCTTTCATTGATTTTTCAGATTGCAAATTTCCGGAAAAATAACGATCTGTTTTTGTGGTAATTCCAGTTTTAAATCGTGTTAGTGTCGTTTCCATCCCAAGATTATTCCAATTTTTTTGAAAAACGACTTTGTTTCGTTTAAAAGCCTGAACCTGTTTAATCCTGCCGTTATCAAAGTAATCCAATTGGCAGAGGGGTTGACCAAAATAAAAATATGCCTCTTTTGTAATAACACCGCTAGGACTGTATATGCGCATAACACCGTGGACATCTCCTTTTGAATATGTAGTTACACTGAATAGCTGTCCATGACCATACCAATTATAGATAACTCCATTTGGTTTATCATTCAAATATGTACCGCTTTCTTTTTTCAAACCGGATGAATTCCATTCCGTAAACGGGCCGGTTCGAATTCCCATGTCATAGATCCAAGATGATTGTTCCTGTCCGTTTAGATAATAATCGATTTTTTCTCCTTGGAGTTTGCCATTCGAATATGTCATTTTGCTTTTAATCTTACTTTCATTTTTTGCTGTACCACTTCCATAATAAAATTGTACAGGTCCATTTAACATTCCATTAGAGAAAATTTTAGTTGAGTCCAAATTTCCGTTTATTGTGTACCATTTCCACTCCCCTATTTTGATACCATTTTGATATTCCCCATTCACAGCTTTTTGACCGTTCACATGCCAGATTTGATATTTTCCCATATACTTATTTTCCGAAAATTGAATGAGGGAATCCAATCCTTTATTATCACTATGCCATTTCCATTCTCCATTCTTTTTATCATTAATATATGTACCTGTCATTGCCTTTTTTCCTTGATCATTCCAAATGGATACAGGTCCATCTTTTATCCCTTTTTTATACGTAACGATACGTTCCTTTTTTCCGGATGTGTTAAACCACGTCCATTTCCCATGGGGAATTCCGTGCATATACTCGCCAATTAAAGACTTTTTACCATTGTCATTGTACTGAATGGATTTACCATGATACTTGTGATTTAGATACATTATTTCGCGCGTTTTCTCTCCGGATGAAGAATAATCAACACTTTTACCGGAAAGCATTCCTTTTTCAAATGTCCTTAATGAATCCGGCATTCCATCTCTTCCAAACCATAACCATTTATCACTTTTACGATTATTTTCAAATTGTCCTTTTGCGATGACTTCCCCGGTCGGTGAATACGCCACGTGTTTTCCATGCTGAATATTCCGTAACATATCTGTAGACGATGCCAATTGTCCGTTAGGATGATACGTTAATAATTCTACAGTTACAGAATCTACAAAACCATCTTTTTTATCTACTTTCATTATAGCCACCGTCTTTTCTCGGTTATTGTCATAGCGGTCTATGACAATAGAAACGGGAGCGCATGAAAACAGAAAAAGAGTAAATAAAATGATTCGTTTCATTGTCAGAATCTAAACAATAAAATGGATTTGGATTGGGAGTGGAATATGGTTTTGGATTTACATTGTCTGATAAATATACTTTACACAAATTCTTTTAACTAATAAGGAAGTCATATGAAGTATCTAATCATCTCCTGTGCTATTATCAGTAATTTACTAGCACAAGAACTTGAATCAGCCATGGATGCATGGAATAACATTATGCAAACTCCTGAAATTGTAGAATACTTTGACGGAGTTTTTGACAAACTGGGCATAACAGTTGAAGGCATGGAGGAAAATTTCACAGTCTACCATCAAGGTGATAAAATCACTTTTTCTAAAGGAATTGATGATGATATTGATTTTCTTGTCCCCCTCCAAAAACAGAATATACTCAATATGATCAGTCATTCCAAAGATGGTAAAATCAATCCTGAAGAATCATGGAGAATTCTATCCGTCTTATTTACACCACTAACATATGAAACATTAAAAGTTCCTACACTTGCCATAAACTGGCGCAGAAAACTCGCAGGAGTTGAGGATTTAATTCATGTTTATTTACTAAACCCATCCGGAGGGGAAGCAAATAAACACACCCTTATTTATGTTAAAGGACAATGGCTTGTTATCGAAGGTCTCCATGGAAATCCACGGCGTACATACCGAATGACGCCGAAACAATCGTTGGAATATCAACGGCGTACATTTTCAGCCATCAAAAAAGATTCTTTTTGGGAATGGTGGCGCTTTGCCAGTTGGTATAAAGAATGGCGGAAAGAGTGTTCAATTACGCATTCGTAAAGACCAATCAATCATCGTATCCACTAATTCTTCAACTCTTCTTTTAATTTCATTATCGGTCAATAATTGATCGGTAAAGTCCGAGCCAGTTGTATTATACAAAACAGGGAATTATTTTACAGCGGTGGTCCAGCATCAGGCTATTGGCAAAAGACATTACTGGCATATGACTTTTATCTTCCCCGGCATTGCAAATAAACCCAACAGTCTTTTCATTCCATCCACTTCCGGTGAGTTCCAGCAGATTTTTTGCTGCTGCATTTACATCATAATTGTAAATGGGGCTGACTATTAACAGTGAATCAGATTCTCCAATGGTTTGGATATGTGCTTCAATGAAGTCTTACTCCAACCAAAGCTGTCTGTCTAAACTTCGATATTGGATCGCTTCGCTCACATGCTGGGGTTGAATATTTTCTACTATTTCCAGATCAGCAATTGTTCGTGACACTTTCAAAATTCTATCATAAGCTCGTGCTGATAATCCCAATTTTTCCATGGCTTGTTTTAACAATTCAGCTGCATCTTTATCGAGTTTACAATACGCATTTAAATCGCTTGTTTCCATTTGGGCATTGCTAAACATCCCCACCGTTGATTTATATCGATCCAGTTGTACTTGCCGTGTTACTTGAACTCTTTCCCGAATAGCTTCTGATTTTTCACCTGCTTCTTTTCCTGCGAGATCAGTAAATGGAACAGCAGGAACTTCGATATGAATATCGATCCGATCCATGAGAGGCCCGGAGATTCTGCTCATATATTTTTGAATCAATTGGGGATTGCAAGTGCATTCATTTTGAGGATCGGTGGCATATCCGCAGGGACAGGGATTCATAGCCGAAACAAGCATAAATCGGGATGGGTAACTTAAAGACATGGAAGCGCGAGCAATGGTGACTTCACCATTTTCCAACGGTTGGCGCATGACCTCTAAAACATTTTTTTTGAATTCCGGCAGTTCATCTAAAAAAAGCACACCATTATGAGATAAACTCACTTCCCCTGGTCTGGGGATTGTACCACCGCCAATGAGTCCGGCATCACTGATAGTGTGGTGTGGTGCCCGAAACGGACGCGTGGCAATGATACCTTGGCCTTCTGGCAATAGTCCAGCCACGGAATGAATTTTAGTTGTTTCTAGCGCTTCATCTAATACCAATTCAGGCAAAATGGTAGGTAGCCGTTTGGCTAGCATTGTTTTCCCGCTTCCCGGCGGACCGATCATGATCACATTGTGACTTCCTGCAGCGGCTACTTCTAAAGCTCGTTTTACCTGTTCCTGACCTTTTACATCTGCAAAATCCACATGATAATTTTTATAATTCTTAAATAAAGCTTTTTGATCTACAACAATTGGTTGCACAGATTCCTCTTCGTTGAGAATAGCAATCACATCAGCGAGTGTATTAACACCAACTACTTTTACACCTTCAACGACTCCGGCTTCATTTGCATTTTCTTCCGGTAAAACAACACCCTTAATTCCCTTATCTCTTGCACAAATCGCCACTGGCAAGGCTCCACGTATGGGACGTATCGTACCATCCAATGCCAACTCACCTAATAAAAGCATTTTTTCTAAATGATCATGTTTTACTTCTCCAATTGCTGCTAAAATTCCAACCGCCATGGGTAGATCAAAAGCGCTGCCTTCTTTACGTATATCTGCTGGTGCCAAGTTGATGGTGACGTGTTTATGGGGAAACTTATATCCGCTGTTTTTTATGGCAGCCCGGACCCGTTCTTTACTTTCTCTTACGGCACCTTCCGGAAGACCCACTGTTCTGAATTTGGGTAATTTGGCACCGGTCAGATGTGCTTCTACTTCAACAACATAGGCATCAATTCCGAGTATGGCGGAGCTTAATGCCTTGGCCAGCATTAATTGCACGTAATGATTCCCTTGAAGGCCAAGTAGGGAATCAACAAATAAAGGATCGAATCACGTACAAGATAGAAAGTGATGAATGCTGTTAAAACCACCCATCCTTTTTTTTTGATCAATAATTTATAGCCCCCCTCTTTACGAATTTCATTCCATTCTATCAGGAATTTCGGTTTTAATAATTTCATTTACTCTTTGTCGGGCTTAATCTTTCCATATTTTACATTTTCATATTTTTCCCAAAGAGTTTCACCTGCAGCTTGTTGAAAGCGAAAGGCAAAAGCCATAGCTTCATAAAAAGGTTTATTCACAAAATCATCGTGGCTGTAGAACTCATCTATCCACCCGACAAATTCATCCATATCTTTATCTTCCAATTGGTCAAAAATACCAAAAACCAATTCCGCTCGATTATCATAGTACCATTTTGTTAATTCAGTATGACCCAGTTCATTTTTTAATTCATCATATGTTTCATACGTTTGGGTCATATAAGAAAATAAATATGTCTCTTTTTGATCGGGAGTTAAAGTTTTCCAATAGGCCACAATAGGCGACATATTTGTCGGCTCAAAGTCTTGCGGCCAAATTAATGAGACTAATAATAGTGGGATAATTAACTTTTTCATAGCTTACCTGTTTCCGAATTATCAGTCCAAACTACGAAGACAAAACTATCAAATCAAAGTGCTCAAGTGGGAAATTGGTGATTGCTAGTCAGTTATTTGTAAATGAATGAATCAAGCACTCTATAATTAACATTCCACCCAATCACCGAATTCTTTAATTAAATCAATCAATTCATCCACAGCATTTTCAGCCGGGATATTTTTTCGCACTACTTCTTTACCTTTGTATAATGATATGACGCCATTTCCACTTCCAACATATCCATAATCAGCATCAGCCATTTCACCAGGGCCATTGACTATACATCCCATAATGCCGATCTTGAGGCCTTTTAAATGGTCTGAACGTTTTCGAATCTTGGCCGTGGTTTCCTGAAGATCAAAAAGCGTTCTTCCACATGATGGACAGGAAATATATTCCGTTCTTGAAATGCGGGTTCGTGTTGCTTGTAAAACACCAAATGCTGTTTGATTGTTAAATTCATTATCTAGATTTGAGTTCAGCCAGATTCCATCTCCAAAACCATCAATGAGAAGTCCGCCGAAATCTGTAGACGCATACAATCGACAGTGTTTTCGGTCCAGTTCACTGAAGTCTCGTTTCATGATGACCGGTAAATCCGATGACAATTTGAAGAATGAAGTACGCATTTCAGCCATAGCATGATCTGTCTCTGCTTCCAATATTAAAACAGAGTTGGATGGAATAGATTCAATGAAATCATTATTTATTTTAGAAAGAGAACATTTAACAAAATTCAATTCTGTTGAACTGTTAGTAAAATTTTTAGAAAGTAATGGGTATGTTTGAGGATTTTGAGACCAACTATCTGCATCTTGAATCACACACACCTCTTTCGGTAGATCAAAATTGATCTTTCCTTTTCCTACATATAAAAAATCCGCAGCTGCATCGGCAGTGGTCCATTTATCTAATTCTTCATTATAATAATGACCACAATTTTTTAGGTCAGCTTGTGTAATTTTTTCCAAATTACTCAAATCAATAATAACCCTGGGGACTTCATCACCACCTACATTTCTCACGATTAAAGATTGCCGTTTTATATACTCAAAAGGATGGAATGAATGCTTGTCTATTTTTGGTAATTGAGCAATGCGAGGTGATGAGTAGCGGTCAACCAAAGCTTGGGCAACGGGAATTTCAGCTTCTGGATCTTCTGTGAGAGATACACGTATTGTATCGCCCAATCCATCTTCCAAAAGAGTCCCAATTCCCACAGCAGATTTTATACGACCATCCTCACCTTCACCTGCTTCCGTCACACCTAAATGGAGTGGATAATCCATTCCTTCTTTCATCATGGTTGCCACTAATAATCGATATGCCTGAACCATCACTTGCGGATTACTGGCTTTCATAGAAAAAATGATATCATGGAAATTCTCGTCAATACAGATCCGGGTGAATTCCATGGCGGATTCTACCATGCCCAGCGGTGTATCTCCGTAGCGATTCATAATTCGATCAGACAATGAACCATGATTTGTGCCGATTCGCATGACCGTTCCTTCTTCTTTGCAAATTTTCACAAGTGGTAAAAAGCGTTTTCGGATGCGTTCTAATTCCTCATCGTATTGAGCATCGGTATACTCCAGGATCTCAAATTTTTTCTTATCGGCATAATTCCCGGGATTCACACGTACTTTTTCCACGATGCAAGCTGCGATTTCTGCGGCATTTGGCGTAAAATGAATATCAGCCACCAAAGGTTGAGTGTAGCCGCGGCGGTGGAGCTCATTTCGAATATTTCTTAAATTTTCTGCTTCTTTCTTACTGGGAGCAGTTATGCGAACAATCTCACAACCGGCATCAATCATACGAATGGATTGCTCCACTGTGCCCATGGTATCCATGGTATCGGTCGTTGTCATGGATTGGATGCGAATGGGCTGATCGCCGCCGATAATCACATTGCCAACGGCAACTTCACGGGTTTTAAAACGTGAGTATTGAAATAAGCTATTACAATATGGCGAGTCGTTTTCCATGGATGAATTTAATTCTGAAAGGGTGTTTTCATATACGACTTGGCTAGATCTATAGTGTAAGTATAATTATCCAATTCTATACAAGATTTATATGCTTTTTTAGCTTCATTACGTTCATTTTTCACATCATGGATTTGACCTTTTAAACACCACGCATTTGCCAATATAATATCTAACTCTGCAGCATAATTTTCCACTGCATCATCAACATGGAATTGGGCTATTTCCAGATCACCAATGGAAAAATAATATAATGCATTTTGATATTGAAAATAGCTACGATACCATTTATACTGCGTCTGCGTTAAGGCTGGGATCATTTTTTCTAATTCATTCAATGATGATAATGCTGTTTTCATTTTTCCGCACCGGATAAGACTTTCTGTAAATAAGATTCGAAAATAGAAATTCTTGGAGAATTCCTCCACCAGTATAGAACTGTGATCCAATGCCATTTCAGGATTCACATTTACCCAAAGATATAAAAAGGATAATATTCCTTTCGCTTCGATCCATGACCATGGACCATTATTTGCAGCTCGTTCGATTTTTTCCAACCCACGCTCACGGGATGGATCTAATCCCAATAGACTGGCTCCCCATTGAATAAGGACATTGCTCAAGCTGGCGTAATATTCCACAATGCCGATGGGCAACGATGCATCAACAATTTCCGGATGTTCTTTTTCTACCGTTTGAATAACTCGAAAACCAGAGTAAGCCCAGTTTAGTGTATTGAGCCATTCCTTTTTACCCAAATAAATGCGAGCCATGAGACCGGTGGCAGAACCCAAGTATAATTGGTAATTTGGATCATCAGGATATTTTTCAACCAATGATTCATAAAAAGGAATGACTTCATTCAAATCACTTTCTAGATCATTATACGTTTTCTCCACAGATGAATTTGCCTGATTATGAAGCCAACGAGCTGCCGCCCATGTCAAGTGAACCGTGGGGTTTCCCGGTGAATCCCATCTGGCTTGTGCCAGAATCTCAATAGCTTTTGCCGTTTCATAATTGTAAAAGGCATGAACGCCTTTACGAACAGCTTCATCGCCAGGGTAGGTTTGGGCGAATAAAAACGAGGATAAAAAGATTAAAACGTATTTTTTCATCTAAAATTTATATAATAATGATTGAAAAAATGTGATCAACCCTGTTGGGCGATCATAAGCCAGCCCCGAGCTTCATTGCTGTCGGGGTTTAGTTCTAGGCTCCGCTGCCAGGCAGCTTTAGCTAACTGATGTTCATTCATTTTCCAATAGGTTATGCCCATGCCGGTATATGCTTCGGCGTCCATGGGTTTGAGTTCCACCACTTCCTGATAAGCTACCAACGATTCCTTATGCATGCCCTTTTCCCGGTAATACTTACCCAAACTGCGCATGGCTCCCGGGAGCCAGCTACGGGAATGATTGTTCACACTCAACGCTTTGCTGAATGACGTCCGTCCCATAGTGGATTCACCCAAGCGGTTGTATTCCACCGCCATGATATAATAGGCTTGAGGCAGCAATACCTTTACCAGAGGATGTTCCTGTGCATAATGGAGTAGATCTTCCCAGGCAGCGGCAGCTCGACCCCATTCATTGGCATTGAAATAACTCAAGCCCTGCATGTAACGAGCGTCCACATCGTAATTATTCAGATAAACCACATCGCTGAAAGCCAATGCGGCATAAACATATTTTCCTTGGTTGAAATATAAATGCCCTAATGATAGATGGGCGTCCTCATTCCGCGGATCCATTTTAATGGCGCGCTGGTAGGACGACTTAGCCCGATCAATTTCGCCCATTTCTTCGTAGGCCCTACCTTGCAAATATACAAATCCGCCGTGTTCCGGAAATTGATCTTGGGCTAACACTGCAAGTTTGATGGCGTCTTCATGATCACCTAAATTTATTTTTTGCTTTATGAGGGTTAATTTTTGTGCGGGACCATCAGGATTCTTGGTAGCGGATTGCTCTAGAACAGCGGTATTATCAGATGTTCCCCGACCGATAGCCAGGATATCAAGTGTAGCCCTGTGACTTGGATCCAATGCAAGTGCTTCCTCATATGACTGACGGGCTTTCAGCATATCACCCATATTCTGATACATATTTCCTAAATAGAAATGAGCATCCGGGTTCAATGGATTTTTTGTAAGGACACGCATATATACATCTTTGGCATTTTCCCAATCTTGCGATTGCTCATAATGCATACCCAATTGCCGTTGAACACGAATATCATGTGGTGCTTTTCGGACAGCTGATTCATAATCTTGGGTTGTGAACTTGGCTTTGGATTCAATACGCACGACTTCTTTTATCTGTGGAGATGCCAAGTATCTAGTTGCATGTGCCAGGCGCTGGCTGCTGGTCTTCATTTTATTTGTATAATCAAATAAATCCCCGGTTAATTGAACAACAGAAACTTCTTTTTTTGGAACCAGTGTAGCTTCCACTATTTTTGGTGAAGTTGCTGTTGATTTTTTCTTTTTTGATGGCTTTTTTTTCGATGACTTACCACCGCTTTTTTTAGCCAATGAAGTTAATTGTTGAACCTTCTTCTTGTAGCCAGAAGAGGGATTCAACTGATATGCTTTTTTATAATCAGAAAGGGCCCCTTTGTAGTCTTTCTTCTTGGCCTTAGTGTTTCCTCTCTTTGCATATTTACTTGCTTGAGCTGGATTTTTCTTTTTTGAAGATTTCTTTTTCTTACTTGGCTTTTTCTTTTTTGAAGATTTTTTCTTTTTCTTTTTCTTCTTATTCTGTTCCTGAGCAACTACGGAATTGAAGGTTGTGTGAATGGGGAGCACACCAGCAAGAAAGGCCAGTAAAAGTAAACGTGTGATCCAGTGGAAGAATTTTATACGCATGACAGGCTGAATGAATTTACGAAAACGGAGAATAATGAAAAGGTATTTTTGAGCATAAAATTATTCATTGTAAGAAATCCATTCTGATTGAATTCTACCAACCTCACCCGGCTCTGTCCAGGCAACAAAAATAAATCCGTTTGATATTGTTAATTTTGGATATCCGTTTCCCAGAGCTGTATCGGAGCGATGTCTGCTTTTGTAGTGTCACCGCTACAGGCAATTAAGCTTAAAATGGTTAGTGTTATAAGAATTTGTTTTATTATGTTCCTTTCTTTTGTGTGTTAGTATTATAATAATAAATATTTCAGCTAGAAAGTTCAGTCCATCTTCAAACCCAAACCAATAATTTATTTTTCTTATAAAAGTGTAATATCCAGCTTGCGTAACCTCAATGCATTCCCTATGACCGTTACTGAGCTGAAACTCATAGCTGCTGCTGCGATAATGGGACTCAACAAAATGCCAAAGAATGGATACAAAATTCCTGCAGCAATGGGAACTCCCAACGAATTATATGCGAAAGCCCAAAAAAGATTCTGCCTGATATTTTTCATAGTGGCTTTGCTCAATAGTCTCCCTCGTACAATACCACTTAAATCTCCTTTTATCAAAGTCATATCTGCACTTTCCATGGCCACATCCGTTCCCGTACCCATTGCGATTCCCACATCAGCCTGGGCCAATGCCGGAGCATCGTTTATGCCATCCCCTGCCATGGCGACTACTTTTCCTTCATTTTTTAACTTTTGTACAATTTCATGTTTTTGGTCCGGTAGCACCTCTGCTTCCACTTTTTCAATTCCCAACTTATGGGCAACTGCATTGGCTGTTTTTTCATTATCTCCCGTGAGCATTACTATATTCAAACCAGCATTCTTCAATTCAGTTAATGCAGATAATGTCGTGTCTTTTATTGGATCAGCCACGCCGACGATTCCGCCAGCCTTGGAATCCACGGTCACATACATGACCGTAGCTCCTTCCTCCTGTAATTTTATGGAATTCTCTTCAAATTTGCTAAAATCAACGTTTAACTCTTTCATCCATGAATGATTACCCACAGAGATTTTCTTTCCGTTGACGGTGCCTTCCACGCCTTTTCCTGTAAAGGATTTAAAATCGGTACACGTTTCTAATGACAATTCTTTCTTTTGAGCTTCGGACACAATGGATTCAGCCAAGGGATGTTCACTTACCTTTTCAACACTTGCAGACAACGTTAATAATTCATTTTCGGTTACCGAATCGCCGGTTAATATTCGAACCACATTTGGTTTCCCAACTGTCAATGTTCCCGTTTTATCCACTACAAGAGTATCTACCTTTTCCATGGATTCCAGAACATCTGCATTTTTGATCAACACACCTGCTGAAGCTCCCTTTCCTGTTCCAACCATAATGGACATGGGCGTTGCCAATCCTAAAGCACAGGGACAGGCAATGATTAACACTGCAACCATATTGACCAGTGCGTAGGCAAAGCGGGGTTCAGGTCCCCAAATTCCCCATATAATAAATGCCCCGATACTCACCACTAAAACAGCCGGAACAAAATATGATGCTACTTTATCTGCTAAATTTTGAATAGGTGCCCGGCTCCGTTGAGCTTCATTAACCATTTGTACAATTTGTGATAATAGAGTTTCTTTGCCAACTCTCGCTGCTTTCATTAAAAGTGTACCGGTTCCGTTTACGGTTGCTCCCACAACAGAATCACCAATCGTTTTTTCTACGGGCATGGATTCACCGGTCACCATGGATTCGTCCACTGAAGTTGCACCATCCGTTACCACACCATCTACAGGTATTTTCTCCCCGGGGCGTACACGTAATATATTTCCTTTTTGTATTTCTTCTAGTGGGACATCTTTTTCCCTGCCGTCATCATGAACAAGTCGAGCTGTTTTTGGAGCTAGACCCAAAAGCGCTTTGATGGCGCTCCCTGTTTTATCCCTGGCCCGTAATTCCAATACCTGCCCCATAAGAACCAATGCAATTATGACGGCGGCTGATTCGAAATAAACGGGAATTATTCCTTCGGCATTTTTCAGAGCTTCCGGGAATATTGACGGAAACAGCGTTGCAATCACACTGTATATAAATGTCACTCCCGTTCCGATGGCAATCAACGTAAACATATTCAAGTTTTTAGTCTGTAAGGATTTCCACCCTCGAACAAAAAACGGTGCTCCGCCCCATAACACCACAGGAGCAGCTAATGCTAACTCGATCCATGACTGCCACGAACCAAAAAAACCACCAGTAAACATTCCTCCCATGGTGATAATCAACAACGGAAATGCCAGTGTTGTGCTGATCCAAAACCGTTTGGTCATATCAATCAATTCGGGATTTTCCGTATCTTCCAACGTAACCTGCATGGGTTCCAGAGCCATTCCGCAAATGGGACAATCTTCTAACTTATCGGCAATCACTTCCGGATGCATGGGACAGATATATTTTACATTTGCTCCCTCATGAATGACTTGCTTTTTAGGTTTCTTGTCTCCCAAATAGGCTTCCGGATCAGCATCAAATTTCGTTTTGCAATGGGAACAGCAGAAATAGTATTGTTTACTATTATGTTCTGATTTCGCTGCTGCATTTGCAGGGTCAACGTCCATTCCGCATACCGGGTCATTTTCGGGTTTTGGGTCATTATTAGAACAACAACAGGCAGATTCTTCTTTTACTTCTTCTGGTTCTGTTTCCACAAATTTTTCCGGATGTTTCATGAATAAATCATGGCAATAATCGGCGCAGAAACCGTAGGTCTTCCCTTCCCATTCAACGATAGAAACGGCTGTTTCGTCTGTGACGGTCATTCCGCAAATTGGGTCTTCGTATTTCATGTGGTTCTTTATTTTACTGATGTTCCTCGTATTTGCGAATGTATTTGGTTGTGATAAATTAATAACGCACCAGCAATTAGAATCACTCCAATTTCTCCCCAGAACAGTACTTTATTTTCCATATAAAATGAAAAATAGGGATTTTGTACCATCTTCCAAATGGAGACTTGTCCTTTCTCCGGTTGAATTTGGAATAAATAATAATCCTTTTGACTTAATGGATAAAGCCATTGAATACCGACGGTCCTTGCGGTAAGCCAATCTGTAAATAAATGAAGTTGTGCACCTAGAAAAATTCCAAATGAAATTGGTTTGATAACGTCAATTTTCAGGAATACGTTAACGAGTGACATCCCAGTAAAAATAATAATCCAAAAAATGGGTGTGTGTAAAATAGAATGGTGCCCGGCAACCGTACTTGAAAAAAGACCGTCAATATCTGGAAAAATAGAAGCAAATAATAATACAGGCATAAATGGGTAAGTTGTCCACGATGATTGTTTCATGGCGCGACCTATTAAATAACCGGAAGCTATGTGAGATGGAACGAACATTAATGTATCAATTTCTTTTCGTGGACAGCTGCGAACACTATTACGTAATCACAACTTCATAAAACTAGCTTTGCTGCCCACGTGATCGAGCGCAACGATCAACTAAATAAACCAGGGACTGATAGGGAATACCTGCGTGCGCACTTAAGCCAATTTCACAAGTTCTACTATTGGAATACGCCTGACGAACACCATCAGGAATTTGTTTTGACAAGGTTTCTAATGCCGAAGCATTTAATTCTGGCACATTGAAACCACGATCCCCAGCAAAACCACAGCAAGTAATGCCCTTCGGAATGGTAACGTTATCTGAACATGCCCGTGCCACGCGCTCAAAGACTGAAGAAAGCCCCATCTTATGCGCACTACAGGTAACGTGCAATACGATCTCTTCGTCATCTTTCTCTATCTCAACTCGATTCAATATAAAACGATCAATAAACTCTACCGGTTCGTAGATCGTTAACGCCTCATCAATATGCTCACGTAATCGCTGCGTACAGGGGCTCGTATCACAAAGTATCGGTATACGACCATTATCACTACGTTCACGCAAGACAGCATTCACCTTTTCTGCCATAGCATCAGCCTGACTCACGAAACCTTTGGACTCCATTGGCATTCCACAACAAAGTGAAGATTGTTCCGAACACAGGCGTACATGATACTGAGCTTTTTCAAGCAGACTTAAAACGGCCACTGGCAAAGAACGCTTATCTTTATCGTGTTTTGAACAGCCCATAATCTGATTCACGCAGGCGCTAAAATAAACAACCTCATCATCATGTGTTTTTTCTGATTCAATTGGAAAAGCCTTCGCTGCGCCTGGCATACCAGAAGACCATTGCGGCAAAGCACCTGCACTTATTTTACGAGCGATCCTCGATAACGATGCCATAGCGTTATCACCAAAAATATTTTGAGCAACGCGCACCAAACGCAGACCGTTACGCATAGCGACACCAACCATCGCGAAATGTTTCTGTACGGCTGTTGCCATCTTTTGTGCACGCACAGAAGCAGATTGTTGCTGACGGCGTAAATCCTTAATAAACGAGCCCGTATTGATATCAACAGGGCAAACCATCATGCACATGCCATCTGCTGCACAGGTATTTTTTCCATAGTATTCATACTTTTTTCTAAACGCCGCCAAGCGACCAGGATCATTTTGTTCGGTTTCTAATCGACTTATTTCTCGCCACACGGCTATACGCTGACGCGGAGTGAAACTCAGGTTTCGTGAAGGACAATTTGGTTCACAAAAACCACACTCAATGCATGTGTCAATTATTTCGTGTGTACTCGGCATCGCCTTGAGATTACGAAGATGTAGCTCTTCATCCGTTCCCAAAATAACATCGGGATTAAGAATGCCGCCCGGGTCAATAATATTTTTGAGTCGATGCATGATTTGCCATGCTTCTTCACCCCACTCCTTTTGCACAAAGGGCGCCATATTTCGTCCCGTGCCATGCTCTGCTTTGAGCGAACCATCGTAACGCTGCGTTACCAAATCGGTAACATCTTCCATGAATTCCTTATACCGTTGCACTTCGGCCTCAACGCTAAAATCTTGAGTAAATACAAAATGAAGATTCCCTTCAAGCGCATGCCCAAAAATAATTGCCTCAAAATAACGATGTCTTTGAAAACAGTCATGCAAATCGAGTGTGGCTTCAGCTAAATGCTCAATGGGAAAAGCAACATCTTCAATTATTACAGCCGTTCCGCTTTCACGCACTGCACCAACACTTGGGAACAAACCTTTGCGCACTTTCCAATAGGATGCCGCCACGTCGATATCACGGGTAAATGCTACCGGTTCAGATGACGCAAAATCTCTTAAGCATTGTTCACATTGCAGCACACGTGCATCACAATCTTCTTTTTCTTCTGATTGCACTTCTACTAATAATGCACACATACCTTGCTGCACTTGATCACGAGAAATTGGAACACCAGATTTTCCGGCAACACTACGTAAGCTTGCCTCATCCATGAGTTCAACAGCAGTGACCGGCTCTTTTTTAAGAGCTGTTACCGCACGGCACGCTTCGGCTATGTTTGGAAACAAAATAAACGCTGTCGCCTTATGCGCCTCATCTGCAACGGTATGATAAGTGATCTCACTTAAAAACCCGAGTGTCCCTTCAGAACCAATAATAAGATGAATTAAAATATCTATTGGATCATGAAAATCGACCAAGGCGTTTAAACTATAGCCCGTCGTGTTTTTTAGCATATATTTTTTGCGAATACGATCGGATAAACGTGCATTTCTCTGTACAGACTGAGCAAGGTCAGCTAAATTTGTGAGAAGGGTTCCATGCGTTTTTTGTAAACGCTTCCGGCTTTCTTCTGATCCACTATCTATCAACGTACCGTCAGATAAAATAATCCGCATGCTTTTAAGCGTGTTATAACTGTTCTGAGCAATGCCGCAGCACATACCACTCGCATTATTATTGGCTATGCCGCCTATCATCGCTGCATTTATCGACGCTGGATCAGGGCCAATTTTTCGCCCAAAGGACTTCAAATGCGCATTCGCGAGACTACCTGTAAGACCAGGCTGCAGCGCAATCGAACGAGCTGAATCTTCTACACGAAACCCCGTCCACCCCTGCGTCGCAATTATCAAAATGGAATCAGTTAGCGCCTGGCCTGATAGGCTGGTTCCAGCCGCCCGAAAGCAGACCGCTAGTTCCATACGCCGCGCAAGACGCAACACCGCCTGAACCTCAGATTCATTATGAACTTTCACCACCAGCTTTGGTTGCATACGATACACAGAAGCATCTGTTGCATAGGCAAAGCAAAGCACCGGATCATCAATAATCCGCTCTTGTGGCATTTCCGCAGCCAAGCGTTCTTGAAAAACCTGATATTCCGCTGGGAGCATATTTTTTATAAATATCCTTTATTTAAAATCATGTATAAGTTAAATGTATTGCAAAGATTTAAATATTGAAATATATTTTCCATGTCTCATTGCTTTGTTTTAAAATTTATGTGTAGGAAATTGTGTAGGAAATATATGTCTATCAAGCCTTTTACAAAATTATTTGTTGCCAATCGTAGTGAAATTGCTATTCGTATTTGTCGCGCAGCTACGGAATTGGGTATTAAGACAGTTGCTATTTATTCACATGAAGATCGCTTTGCACTGCACCGTTTTAAAGCCGATGAAAGTTATTTAGTTGGTAAAGGTAGACGTCCCGTACAGGCTTATTTAGATATTGAAGATATTATCCGCATAGCAAAAGATGCTAATGTTGATGCTATTCATCCGGGCTATGGATTTTTGTCCGAAAACCCTGATTTTGTGCGTGCCTGTGAAGAAGCTGGAATTACTTTTATTGGCCCTTCAGCTGATATAATGGAAAAGTTTGGTAATAAAGTGTCTGCCCGTAATGTGGCTGATGCCGCTGGTGTGCCTACTGTTCCTGCTTCGAAACCTTTGCCTGATGATGAAGATGAAATCAAAAAATTTGCTGCTGACATTGGCTATCCGATTATGCTTAAAGCCAGTTGGGGCGGCGGCGGACGAGGTATGCGCGCCATCGAAAATGAAGATGAGTTATTGGCACAAGTGGCGTCTGGAAAACGCGAATCTAAAGCTGCATTTGGTAATGACGAGGTTTATTTTGAAAAGCTTATTCGTCGCGCACGGCATATTGAAGTTCAAATATTAGCTGACCTACATGGTAACGTTGTCCATTTATATGAGCGTGAATGTTCAATGCAAAGGCGCAATCAAAAAGTGGTTGAACGTGCGCCAGCTCCTTATTTGTCTGATGATGAACGCAATGCCATTTGTAATAGTGCGCTGACTTTAACGCAAAGTGCGGGCTATCAAAATGCTGGTACGGTTGAATTTTTATGGGATGTAGATGATGGCAAATTCTACTTTATTGAGGTTAATCCACGTGTTCAGGTTGAACATACTGTAACTGAAGAAGTAACAGGGATTGATATTGTAAAAGCGCAAATTCGCATTGCCGCTGGTGGTCATATCGGGCAAGTGAAAGAAACAGGTGTTCCATTGCAAGAAGACATTAAACTCAATGGCCATGCATTGCAATGTCGCCTGACAACAGAAGATCCACTTGAGAATTTTGTACCTGACTATGGCCGTATTACAGCCTATCGCGGTGCAACCGGTTTTGGCGTGCGTTTAGATGGTGGTACAGCTTTTTCAGGGGCGGTGATTACACCATTTTATGACAGTATGCTTGAAAAAGTTACAGCCTGGGGAACAACACCAGGTGAAACGGTCAAGCGAATGGATCGGGCATTGCGTGAATTTCGTATTCGTGGGGTGTCGACTAATCTGCAATTTTTAGAAAAACTAATCAACCACAAAGACTTTGTCGAAGGAAATTACACCACACGGTTCATTGATAAGACTGAAGAATTATTCGATTTTCCTGAACCTAAAGATCGTGCAACCAAATTACTTAACTTTATGGGTGGAGTTAGTGTAAATGGCAATGATGAAGTTGCGGGTCGTCCGGTTCCCAACAATCCGCCCGCGATTAAGATTCCGCCTATAAAAGGAGGTGCTCTGCCAGAAGGTAGTAAAAACTTATTGCAATCTGATGGGGCAGAAGCTGTTGCCAAATGGATTCTCGATCAGAAACAGGTTTTGATTACCGACACAACCATGCGTGATGCACATCAATCTTTATTCGCCACCCGTATGCGCAGTAAAGATTTAATCTCAATCGCGCCATATATGGCTGAAAATTTGTCAAATCTCTTCTCGCTTGAATGTTGGGGTGGAGCGACTTTTGATGTAGCAATGCGTTTTTTAAAAGAATGTCCCTGGCAAAGACTTAACCAAATTCGTGATGCTGTACCCAATGTCATGCTGCAAATGCTGCTGCGTGCGAGTAATGGTGTTGGTTATAAAAATTATCCTGATAATGTGGTACGCTATTTCACCGAACAAGCAGCTAAAGAGGGCGTTGATGTTTTCCGTGTATTTGATAGCTTAAACTGGGTTGAAAATATGCGGGTTGCCATGGAGGCAGTTAATGAAAGTGGCAAAATTTGCGAAGCTGCAATTTGTTATAGTGGCGACCTTACAAACCCGAAAGAAGATAAATATACATTATCTTATTATGTCGATATGGCCAAACAACTTGAAAAAGCAGGTGCGCATATCATTGGTATTAAAGATATGGCAGGGCTTGTAAAGCCTGATGCTGCACGTCAATTGGTGAATGCTCTTAAACAAGAAGTTGGTATTCCATTACATTTCCATACACATGACACAAGCGGTATTGCTGCGGCATCTGTGCTGGCTGCGGTTGACGCCGGTGTTGATATTGTTGATGCTGCTTTTGATGTAATGAGTGGCCTCACCAGCCAGCCAAATCTAGGTTCAATTCATGCAGCGTTAAAGCATAATGAACGCGCAACAGGGCTTGATGATGAAGCTTTAATGACTGTAAATAATTATTGGGAAGATGTGCGTCGTCATTATGCAGGCTTTGAGGCCGGGGTAAAGGCTGGGGCGTCTGATGTATATATTCATGAAATGCCAGGCGGTCAGTATACCAACCTTAAAGAGCAGGCACGTTCATTAGGGCTTGAACAAAAATGGCCGCAAGTTGCAAAAACGTATGCTTCGGTCAATGAAATGTTTGGCAATATTGTTAAAGTAACACCAAGTTCTAAAGTTGTTGGCGACATGGCGCTTTATATGATGACTAGCGAACTAACGCCAGAACAAGTGCTTGACCCTAATAAAGATATTGCATTTCCTGTATCAGTGATTGAGTTTTTTAAAGGTGAACTTGGTCAACCCGTGGGTGGTTTTCCAAAAGCCCTGCAGGATAAGGTATTGAAAGGCGAGATTGCATCAACAGGGCGTCTTGGCGCAAACTTAAAACCAGTAGATTTAGATGCAGAACGCGCTGAATTAGAAGATGCCCTTGAAGTTAAAATTAGCGACGCTGAACTTGCTTCATATTTGATGTATCCAGAAGTTTTTAAAACTTACATGCAAGATCGTGCTGATTTTGGTGACCTGTCTGTATTACCAACAGATATATTCTTCTATGGATTAGAAACAGGCCGTGAAGCAATTGTTGAAATTGAAAAGGGTAAAACGCTAATCATTCGCTGTCTTGCACTTGGCGAAGCAGATGACGAAGGTGTTCGCAAGGTATTTTTTGAACTTAACGGCCAGCCAAGAACAGTGCGTATTGCCGATAAATCAGCGTCTGGCGTTGGCGATGAAGTACAAAAGGCCGATCCATTGAATGAAGGTCATGTCGGCGCACCAATGCCGGGGCTTGTTGCCAATTTTGCAGTAAACGTTGGCGATGAAGTAGAAAAAGGTGATCGTTTATTCACCATGGAAGCGATGAAGATGGAAACGGCAGTTTATACTGAAATCGCTGGTAAAATTACTCAAATTTTATTGGGTGCCGGCAAGCGGGTTGAAGCCCATGATTTAGTATTGATCATTGATGTTGGCTAACCCCCACCCCACTCGGACAACTAACACTGCCCGGTGAGCTTTTACGCTATATAGCCTAAAAGATGAATAGACTTGTTTCTTATTTAGTGGCACTTATATTTGTAGTGCTCGGGGCATCAATGTGAGCACTTTATCTTTGCTACCCACCGACCTTCCTTTAGGTACGATTGCGCCGGAAGCTCCTTACAACAAGATGCTGGCTGAAGGGATCGAGAGTCAGAAGAGAGGTCAGGATCCCACTGCGGTGGAACTTCAAATGCTGAAGGCAGCACAGACCGAGCTGTTTGCCTGGCTCGATGATCAGAAAGAAAAAGGGATTCAGTCATATGCCAAATTATGTGCGGAGCGAAGTGGTTTTGTTTTGACGGATCGAGGAACTGTTGATTTTCCGTGGAAAGCAACAGACCATAGGCGGATCGGATTTGATAGTGACTTTTACGCACCGGATCTTGCGAAGCGTGAGTTGGTTCCTGTTCAGCTCGAGCATACAAAACCTAGGGTCATTGTTTTTGCGACGGGTCGCGCTTTTGCGGAGAAAAATGCCCGATTGCTTCATCTGACGACAAAGCAGTCCTTGCACAATGCCAAGAATGTGATGTCGGCCCAAGCATATTTGGTTGGGAGCAGGCTGGTGTCCGGGTATCCACAAACAGACGTTCAGGTTGTAACGGTCGCCTACGATATGGTGACAAGCGAGATTGAGACACCTGCGCTTCGTATTCAAGCTATTCTTGATCCAGGTTTCATGCATCCTGTCTCTCGTATGGCGGCGGAGCGAATCTTTGGCCCTTGTGTTGCCCGAGGTCACTTAAAAAGAAATGGGACGTTCCGGCGGGATACCTCGGGACGTATTTTGGCGGAGCCTCTTTCTTCAGAACAAATCATAAACAACTTGAGCAAGATTATGCTTGTTGGTGGAAGCGTGGGTTGCCTCGTCTGTTTTCAGGCACTAATGTGGCTGAGGGAAATTCTTTATCAGCTTGGTGTCGATGACGAGCTGAAACGAGAAGCCGTACAGTCTATATTATGTCTTCACCTGGGGCCAACCACGGTCATACCACCTGACCCAGATGTGAACCTGTTTTCGGTGGTGAATGTGAATGATGAATTTTTGCTATGTGGAAACGATATTCGTGCGGTTACCAAAACAGCGGCGGATCGTGATTGTCACATGGTGACGGATCCGGCACAGCCTAATGGCCGTAGAATTGTTTGTGTGGTAGATGTACCGGGAACATTGTTTCCGAAGGATGACGGTGGTTTTAGTTTTGATCCCGTAGGTACTCATTTTGGGCATTCGCTTAAGCATTATACGAACCGTTTACGAACTTTAGGTCTCAATCGTGTTGTCAGTCGAGCCATCGAAGCGCAAGGCGGTTTTATGCTCAAAGACCTTTTGGACGATGGACCATGATGTTGCAAATTATGGAAAATAAAAAAAGCCATGTGAATCTTTTTATAAAATATTAAGGTAATAACCTAAAATATATTTAATATTAATGATAACAGCATTTTATTATCTCATAATAAAATAATTTGTTGTGAAAAAAAGTTCCATTATTACTTATTGCTTTCATTATAAGACTTAACTTATATTCAAATTATAGGTAGTTTTCTTTTACTTCTAATTAACTACTATTATTTTAAATAAGTAAAGAAAACCGCATACTAGCAAATAACCAAGGAGATCATATGAGAAACATGCTAAAAGTAACATTAGTATTCGTCATGTTACTAACTACAGTCTTTGCACAAGCAAAGATAACTGGTGACGTTAGAGTTCGCCCACGTATAGATGTCACTACTGCTGACGCGGCAACAGATGCTGTAACAAAACAATACCTCTTGTACTGGGGTCGGCTGAATGTGGATGCCGACATTGGTGGTGGATGGAGCTTTCACACAAAGCTCGCAACAAACTGGGTCGGACATTGGTCTGGTGTTATGGGTGAGAACACTCAAAAAGGTGTCGGATATTCAGGTGGTCTGGATCGTCCAACGCTATCATTGATGGAAATCAGTATGGGTAAGAATGCAGGTAACTGGGGTTTTAAAGCGGGTAATTTACCGTTAAATGGTGTTGCTAACCACATTGTGGATTTGCATTACTACCCAACTAATCCAGTTGACATCCCATGGGCTATCTATCATGTGCAGAGCATCCAGGGTTTTAGTGGTTTCGTCAACGCTGGCCCGGGAAAACTTAATCTTGCCCTTTCAATTGATGCGAATCAAAATAGCGATGCAGGCGATGGAAGTGTCAATAGAAAGACATTGATCGCAGACTATGGTGCCACATTTGGCCCTGTTACAGTAAAACCACAGTTGGCAATGACGATGGATAATGATTCAGCGGACGCACCCATGACAATGGGCGCCGGCGTCAGTACTAAGGTTGCGGGATATACACTATCCGGAACATACTTGATGACTAGCAATACTGCTGATGGCACCACCAATTACGACGGAAATCATATTCGTGTTGGTGTAAAAGGTACCGTGGGTCCTGGTTTTCTGCTGGCCTGGTATGACATGGCTACTTACACCCCAGACGAAGGTGGTGATTCTAAGTACGGTTACCTTTGGGTGCTCTATAAGTATACGATCTTCTCAGGTGATAAGGGAGCCATAGTCGTGATGCCAACAGCTCGAATGCGTACTGGCGCTTTAAACTCTCCAGATTACAGCCGGAACAAATTTGAACTGACATTTCAACTTAATTTCAAATAGATCAGTTTTATTGCAGGATGAAGTCCTGAAAGGGACTTCATCCTGTCAGTTGTAAGAGACAATAGTATAGTTTAGTTTCTGCAACAAAAAAATATTCAATCTTCTTTGTCCACATACCATTGAGATGAACCTGCTGACCTTATTAATACAATATCATAACTAATGATGGAAGGACAAATAATATGAAAAAAACAGCTTTTGCGACAATCTACGCATTGCTATTTGCCGGCATTCTCTGCATTTCCGCAGACCCGGTCATGGCCAAGGATAAAAAGGTACTTTTGAAGGTACCAGTTGCTTTTGGAACCCATTTGCCAGGTCTTGGTGATGGAATCCTTTACATTTCTGAGCGTCTTGAGACTATCAGTGGTGGTAGTCTAAAGATGAAAGTTTATGAGCCTGGAAAACTTGTAGCTCCCTTTGAAATCCTTGATGCAGTTTCAACCGGTAAAATCAATGCCGGTTATTCCACCGCAGGATACTGGGCAGGAAAAATTCCTGCAGCTCCACTGTTTTCAGCAGTCCCCTTTGGTCCAGATGCGCCAGAATTTTTAGCCTGGTTTTATTACGGCAATGGCATGGATCTGTACCAGGAGATGTACGATCAGGCTGGATATAATGTAAAAGTGTTGCTCGCTGGAATTATTGCGCCAGAAACATCTGGCTGGTTCGAGAAACCCATTAAGTCCGCCAGGGATCTAAAGGGTTTACGTATGCGCTTCTTTGGACTTGGTGGTGCCGTCATGCAGAAACTTGGCGTTCAAACCAGTCTGCTCCCCGGTGGAGAAATCTTCCCTGCGCTTGAGAAAGGCGCTATCGATGCAACTGAATTTTCCATGCCTGCCATTGATGCACGCTTGGGATTTTACAAGGTAGTAAAGCATAATTACTTTCCTGGTTGGCATCAACAAGCCACCACCTTTGAGTTACTCATAAACAATGATGTATGGAACAAAATGAGTGACCAACAGCGGATGGCTTTGGAAGTTATATGCAAAGCCTCTGTTATGGACTGCTTTTCTCATACAGAAGCCATACAAGGTGAAGTTATTAGGGACAACGTTAACGACCGAGGTGTTAAGATTCATTATTGGTCTGATGATATGTTGGACGTTTTCCGACAAGCATGGGGTGAGGTTGTAGAAGAACAATCTAAAGATCCCTTCTTCAAAAAAGTCTATGATGATTTCTCGGAATTTCATGAGAACTATTCATACTGGGCTTCTTTGGGTTTTATGCCGCGTCCAGAACCACCTAAATAGTTAACATTACAATAATTCAGTGCCCTGCTGCAATGAAGGAGCAGGGCACTGAATGTCAATCAAATTTTTCCGTTTACATAATGTAAAAACAAGAAGGATAATGCCTTGTCAATAGAAACAAATAGCATCCCAAAATTTAGTCAGAAAATAGACAATTTTATTCGCCGTACAGGTGAGACTGCTTCCTGGATCAACGGCATCTTGATATTGGTTATCATTTTGCAGGTGGTCCTACGCTACGTCTTTGGTGTGGGGATGGTTGTTCTAGAGGAACTTCAGTGGCATCTTTACGCCGTAGGCATCATGCTGGGCATGTCCTATTGTCTTGTTTTGGATACCCATATTCGACTCGATGTTGCCCATGAAAAATTCTCACCCAGGACACAGGAGATCATTGAGTTGCTGGGCACTATTTTTCTACTGTTTCCCATCATCATTGTCATTCTTATCCATAGCTGGCCATTTTTGGAGGAATCCATTCGTATCAATGAACGATCAGACTCGCCCGTGGGGCTTCCATTCCGATGGATCATAAAGATATTTTTGCCCCTGGGATTTAGTTTGCTAGGATTGGCAGCTATTTCTCGCATGATCCGAGGAATTCACTTTCTCAAGAATAGATCAAAGTAAAAGAAATACTTCCTTTTGCTCGAATTTAAAAAAAAATTACGTATAAGCTCACGTTTCGACATTCTAAGAAGCTCAGCAGTTGCCGCACAATATGGTAGCTGTGCCCTTGTTAATCATTTTTCTTCATTCATCTAAATACAGGTTTTAGGGACCCCTTTTATGGATATACAAAGTATTCTCGTAATAATGATGTTCTTGACATTCATCGGACTGCTCTTTACTGGGTATCCCATTCCTTTTGTATTGGCCGGTGTAGCCGCCTTATTCACACTGATCGGGTATCTATCTGACATATATCTGGATACGTGGACCGGAGTTGATTTCATGTACGTGGGGATGGTGGTCAACCGAATTTACAAACTCATGGATAACTGGGTTCTGGTCGCCGTACCCATGTTCATTTTTATGGGCCTGATGCTGGACAAATCAGGTGTTGCAGAAAAAATGATGTTTTCCATACAGGATTTGTTTGGAAAAGTTCGAGGTGGACTAGCGGTTACTGTCGCTCTTATCGGTATCATACTCGCTGCTGCTACAGGGATTATTGGTGCATCAGTAGTATTGCTTGGGCTATTGTCCGTTCCAACCATGTTGAAGCAGGGGTATAATAAACCCCTGGCTGTGGGTGTCGTTTGCGGATCAGGTACATTAGGTATTTTGATTCCACCAAGTATCATGCTGGTCATTATGGCGGATCAGCTCGGTCTTTCAGTGGGAGATCTGTTTATGGGAGCTGTATTTCCCGGACTGATTCTAGGCACGATGTACGTCGCCTATATATTAATCTCGTGTTACTTTAATCCCGAGTGGGCACCATTACCGGAAGACAGGAAAGAACTCAATTTCAAAGTGGTGTTGAATGTGTTGAAGTCGATCCTGCCAACTGCCGGGCTCATTATAGCTGTGCTCGGATCCATTTTTATGGGCATCACCACACCTACTGAAGCGAGCGGTGTTGGCGCTCTGGGAGCTACTGTACTAGCAGCAATAAACAAGAAATTTAACTTTAAAACACTCAAGGAAGTCATGCACGGGACTTTTAATGTTACAGGCTATATCTTTGGAATATTTATTGGAGCTACCTGCTTTGCTCTTGTATTAAGGGGACTGGGTGGTGATGAGCTAATTATGAGTGCTCTTACAGGGCTTCCACTGGGCCCATACGGTGTCATGGCCGTTCTTCTTGGCTCGGTGTTTATTCTAGGCTTTTTCCTGGATTGGATAGAAATCACACTGATTATGTTACCGCTACTTGCTCCGGTTGTTGCGGGCCTAGATATATCTATCACAGATCATTCCTGGATTTGGGTAAACGGCAATATTGGAGGCACACTTCTTGTAGATAGTCCTGATCTTATCTGGTTTTGTGTGCTCGTAGCCGTAAGTTTGCAAACATCTTTTCTTACACCACCTGTAGGGTTCGCGATTTTTTACCTTCGTGGCGTTGCACCAGAGGGCATAGAACTTATGCACATTTATAAAGGTGTTGTGCCCTTCATCATTTTACAGCTCATTGGTTTATTCATGATTGCAATGTGGCCGCAGCTTGTTGTTTGGCTGCCCGCCATGGCTTACCAATAGAAGGTGAATAGATACAAGCATGCATTTTTAATGTAAGGTACATATGAATTTCTATCTGGACTTGGACCTGTTCGAGATGGGGCGTTTGAGTTATAGCTCTCAAAAAAGTAGGAAAGGTTTCGAGAATAGGTATAGACTGAAATTAGATGAGGTTGGGCGAATTAAGAGGAAACTATGACAAACAAAAACAAAATCGAATGTCGCTACTTTTCGCAGGAAGACCTCCTTCAAGCCGGGTGTCTGGATATGCGAATGGCAATGAGCACGGCAGAAACTGCCATGCTCGCCTTTCGAGACAACAAGATCCTCTACCCTGACAAGATTGTTCAGATTTTCAACGATGATACCCAGGAACGTATCAATTGCCTGCCTGCGACGCTTCTGTCTGAAAAAATATGCGGTGTCAAATGGGTGTCCGTGTTCCCTTCCAATCCCAGCAAATACGGTGTCCAGAATCTTTCTGCCGTTATAATACTATCCGAGATAGAGCGGGGTTTTCCCATCGCTTTTATGGAAGGGACCTTTTGCTCGAATATGCGTGTAGGCGCGATGGGAGGCGTTGCCGCAAAGCATTTCGCAAGACAGGATTCCAAGAGTATCGCTTTCATTGGGGCAGGAGAGCAGGCCAAGATGCACCTAATCGCGATAAAGACCGCAGTTCCCGCAATTGAGGAATGCCGGATCTCTTCGAAGTATGACCACGAAGAAAAGCAGTTCATAGATGAGATGAGGCACATTTTTCCGGACATCCGTTTTTCTGCTGCCAAAACGAATTCGCAGAAAGCCATGGAGGGAGCAGATATCCTTGTTACTGCCACGAGTGCGCAAGCACCTCTTCTTAAAGCAGCATGGATGAAACCTGGAACATTCTACAGCCATATCGGCGGCTGGGAAGACGAGTACGACGTTGCAAAACTATGTGATAAGATTGTATGTGACGATTGGGAAACCGTGAAGCATAGAACTCAAACTATTAGTCGGATGTACAAAGACGGTGACCTAAAAGACGAGGATATTCACGCGGATTTAAGCGAAGTCGTTGCAGGCGAAAAGGACGGAAGGGATACAGCCGAGGAACGGGTCTACTTTAATGCGGTTGGTTTGGCTTATGTAGATGTGGCTATCGCACACGCGATGTACCAAAGGGCAAAAGAAGCAGGAAAAGGAAAAAAGTTCAGCATCCAAGAAGCCATGATTTTCCAGCATAAAAAAATAGCGGATTGGGTTCAGGTTTAAGCAGGTAGTGCCATAATAGGATCGGGATAAGGATTTGTTACCATGAAAGTAGGACTTTTTATACCCTGTTATATTGAGCAGTGCTATCCGCAAGTCGGTTTGGCCATGATTGATGTTCTCCAATCTTTAGGCGTGGAACCAGTAATTCCGGAAAAACAAACATGCTGTGGTCAACCCATGTTCAATACTGGCTGTGTAACCGAAACTGAAAAATTGGCGATAAAGTTCTATGGTGATTTTAAAGATTACGATTACATCGTGGCACCATCAGGAAGTTGTGTTCACATGGTCAGACATGGCTATAATCAATTCTTTCGATCTAATCCGGATTTTATTCGAATGCAGGCTGCCACATATGAATTCTGTGAATTTATACACGACGTCCTAAACGTTAGATCGATAGCAGGGACCTTTCCACATAAAGTTGGTTTTCACAAGAGCTGTCACGGGCTACGGGGACTGCGCCTAGAACCCGCCAGTGAGCGAAATCTGGTCGAGCCTTCCAAGGCCCAATCACTGGTTGAACAATTAATTGGGATCGAGATCGTAACCCTGGAACGGTCAGACGAATGTTGTGGCTTCGGTGGAACCTTTTCTGTGTTTGAGAAAGAATTGAGCATTTTCATGGGGCAGGATCGCTTGAGAGATCATCAACAGGCTGGGGCCGAAATCATTACGGGATATGATACAAGCTGTCTGATGCATATGGAAGGTATCCTGAAAAGTAACAATTTGGATCTGAAGACCATGCATGTTGCTGAAATATTATCTGAAGCCATATCATGAGCTCACACGCAAAAGAAGCAGCAGCTTTTTTAGCTGATGAAGAGAGAGTTCACTGGCATGATCAGGCCCTATGGTTTGTTCGTCAAAAGCGTGATACGGCCAGCAAAAATGTTCCTGCCTGGGAAGAACTCAGAGAAACAGCTCACCAAATCAAAATGCATACGCTCTCTCGTTTACCTGAATACCTTGAAGCGTTTGAGACAAAGGCCAGTGAGAAGGGTGTCCATGTTCATTATGCCAAAACAGCGCAGGACCATAATGAAACAATTTTAAAGATCCTAAACTCCCACAATGTGAAACGGGTGGTGAAAAGTAAATCCATGCTTACGGAGGAGTGCGGGCTTAATCATTTTATCGAAAAAAAGGGAATTGAAATAATTGATACCGATCTGGGTGAACGAATTGTCCAGCTGCTAGAGGAACCTCCAAGCCATATTGTGTTGCCGGCCATCCATCGTAAGAAAGAAGAGGTGGGTGAATTATTTCATAAGCATCTACACACTGAAAAGGGTGCCTCTGATCCTACTTACCTCACCCAAGCGGCCCGCAAACATCTTAGAGAACGATTCCTGGCCGGTGAGGCAGGTATCACCGGGGTTAATTTTGCCGTAGCTGAGACTGGGGGAATCACCATTGTTACCAATGAAGGCAATGCTGATTTGGGAAATTCACTTCCTCCACTGCACATCGCCAGTATGGGTTTCGATAAAATTATTCCCAGAGCGAAAGATTTAGCAGTGTTTATCAGCTTGCTTGCTCGTTCAGCAACGGGTCAACCGATTACAACCTATACATCTCACCTGGCTGGGCCAAGACCTGGACAAGAGATGCATATTATTATTGTTGATAATGGGCGCAGCGAGATTCTACAAAAAGAAAAGTTCAGGAAAACATTGTGCTGTATTCGCTGTGGTGCATGCCTCAACACATGCCCAGTATATCGGCGCACAGGCGGATATAGCTATAAGTTTGTTATTCCAGGTCCCCTCGGTACTGTTTTGGCACCCCACAAAGATCTTAAAAAACACAAGAGCCTACCCTATGCCTGCACACTCTGCGAATCATGTTCAGACGTTTGCCCGGTAAAAGTGGATCTTCATCAACAAATTATAGAGTGGCGGGCTGAAATCGACAAGCAGGGGCAATTAGGATTAATAAAAAAAGCTGCAATGTGGGGCACCACTTACCTCTTTAAACACCCAAAGCTATATAGAACATTAGGAAAATTGGGCCGTATTTTCTTACGGGCAATGCCTGCAAGACTACTAAATGCCATCCCGATATGGGGAAAAAATCGAGATTTGCCAGAGATGCCTGCAAAGAGTTTCAGCGCCTTACACAAAAAGAAGCTGAAGCAAGGAGGTAATTATGGGAAGTAGGGAAAAGATATTCGCTGATCTTAATTCTGTGAAATTTGATCAAAGGTTTGATTATCCAACATATGCTCATCCCAATAGTAGTGTGATCGACCCTTATAATAGCTTTACCACAGTACTAGATTCGGTTGGTGGTGAATGCCATTATGTCAAGAACTACGATGAGCTGAAAGCTAAGCTGGTAAATTTTGAGGTGTACGAAACTGCCAAGAATATTTGCTCCTGTCTTCCTGAAATTGAAAAGGGCAATATAGATTTGAATCTTGTGGAGGACGTACATGAGCTTCATAACGTAGATCTGGCTATCGCTAGCGGTGACTTCGGGGTTGCCGAAAATGGAGCTGTCTGGGTAAATGGGGATAAATTAAAACATCGTGGTCTTTTATTTCTGGCTGAGAATCTGATTCTGGTTATTGAATCGGGTAACATTGTAAATGATCTAAACCAGGCATATGACCTAATTGATTTTGAGAATACCCGGAGTGGCTATTTCATTTCTGGACCATCCAAAACGGCAGATATTGAACAATGTCTGGTTATAGGGGCGCATGGTGCCCGATCATTGATTGTATTTGTGATACAAGGGGACAAATAGTTGCTGCACACCAGAGATCTCACATGACATCAGACTGGTGATGAGATCGTAGACTTACTATTATTGATTTATTTTTCACAAATACACCACATGTTATAAATCTAAACCAGCTCAAGAATTTTTCAATCTCATTGGCATAAGTTCCATTCCGCATTTGTCACATTTTCTCGGCTTATCACTTCGTACATGACTATGGATTAATATGGGAGAGTCGATTAATGACCTCCGCCGACCTTGCAGCAACCGGGCAATGCATCGTAGGCCGCAGCATCCGCCTTCGTATTATTGGCATTATAACCCAAAGCAGCAATGGTATTTTCGATAGCAGAGAGGTCAACTATACCGGCTTTGAATTCAACGTGACCCACTTTTGTTTTGGGATTCACGTCAAAGGCAACAATGCCGTCCAGGGCCTTTACGCTTTTTTTAATGGTATTTTCGCACATACCGCACTGCATGGTAGCTAAAGCAATATCCGCCTTCATGGTGTCACCACCGCAGGCGATCAAACCAATAATGGCCAGTGTTATGAGTATTTGTTTCATGATTGATTCCTTTCTTTATTTTATGTTTTTTTCTTTAACAATTGAATAAATGATTGGGACAACAAAGGTCGTAAGAATGGCAAACACCATTCCTCCGAATGAGGGAATGGCCATAGGCACCATGACATCTGCACCTCTTCCGGTGGACATGAGAACGGGAATTAATGCCAAAATAGTCGTAGCCGCCGTCATCATGGCCGGGCGAATTCTCCGCGTCCCGGCGGAAACAACCGCTTCCCGAATTTTTTCGATTGTATCCGGTTTTCGCTGCTCAAAACTTTGATCTAAATAGGTGCTGATAATGACGCCGTTGTCACTTGCAATTCCGAACAACGCCAAAAATCCAACCCAAACGGCAACACTCAAATTCACCGGATGCATTTGAAACAAATCCCGAAGGTTTTCTCCGAAAATACCGAAATTTAAAAACCAGTCCTGACCGTAAAGCCAGAGCATTATAAAACCGCCGGACCACGCCACAAATATTCCGCTAAACACAATCAATGTGGTAGAAACTTTTTTGAATTGAAAATAGAGAATCAGAAAAATAATCACGAGCGCCAGGGGTAGCACAACAGCTAATTTTTTGGAGGCTCTAATTTGGTTTTCGTATGAACCAGCAAAGGTAAAACTTACTCCGGCAGGAACGTTCAACGTGTTGTCTTCTATAAGCTGATTCAAATAAGTTTGGGCTTCTTCCACCACGTCCACTTCCGCCCATTCAGATAACTTATCAAATAACACATATCCAATGAGGAATGTATCTTCGCTCTTAATCACCTGTGGTCCCCGGACATAATTAATGGTGGATAACTGTCCCAATGGAATTTGTACTCCACCCTGCCCAGGAATCAGGATTCTATCCAACGATTCCATATCGCTTCGATAGTCTCGTAAATAGCGCACCCGAACGGGATACCGTTCCCGTCCTTCCACTGTTGTAGTAATAGGCATTCCTCCTATAGCTACCTCGATAGCATGCTGAACTTTCTGCAATGGAATGCCATAGCGGGCGATAGCTCTCCGGTCAATGTCAATTTCTAAATAGGGTTTTCCCACAATTCTGTCGGCAAAAACCATTTCACTTTTCACACCGGGTACATTTTTCAAATGCGCTTCAAGCTCCAGTCCAAATTTTTCGATGGTAGGTAAATCAGGACCTTTTACTTTGATTCCCATGGGTGCCCGCATTCCGCTTTGGAGCATGACCAGTCTTGCAGAAATGGGTTGGAGTTTCGGTGCCGACGTGGTTCCCGGAATTTGTGCAACCTTCACCAATTCATCCCAAATATCATCAGCAGACTTTATGTGATCTCGCCATTGTCGAATAGGATTACCCTGTTTATCAACACCGTATTCAGGTTTATAAGAAATGATCGTTTCTACCATACTCAAGGGTGCCGGATCAAGAGGTGAATCTACACGACCGATCTTCCCAACGACCAATTCCACTTCTGGAACAGAATACAATGCCTTATCCAATGTTTGAAGAACATCAATGGATTCTTCCATTCCGGCATGGGGCATGGTGGTAGGCATATAAAGAAATGATCCTTCGTCTAACGGAGGCATGAATTCTTTTCCAAGCCCGGGGAAAGCATGTTTTACGGCAACATAGGGTCGGGATGATTTCACAAATTTCGGCATCCAGCCCGTGAATGTATCAAGCCCCAACCAAACCACTAATCCGAAAACCGTAACCACAGCAGGCAATGATAGTGCCTGTCTTTTATGACCAAGAGACCAGCGAAGAATATTGGGATAAACTTTTGTAAATCCTGTGACAGCTCCCATAATGATGGCGATCAATAAACCTGCAAAAAGCAAATTCAAGAAAAATCCCTTTTCCAATCCCAAGGGCACCCATGTGGATGACAAAATAATCGCCACCAGCGCAACGACAATTCCATTTCCCAACCACGGAAAACGCTTAAAAATGGCAATGTCAAACCCAAACTGTTTTTCTTTTTTTCCAAGTAAATGATGCGCCACTGTGGGCAGTATCATGAGCGCTATAATGACGGATGCTATGAGTGCGAATGTTTTGGTATAAGCAAGTGGTTTGAACAGTTTACCTTCTGCCCCGATCATGGTAAAGACCGGCAGAAAACTGATGACAGTTGTAGAAACTGCAGTCAACACAGCACCACCAACTTCAGATACAGCATTGAAGATCACTTTCTTCGATCTTTCCTTTGTTTTGGCAAGATGTTTCAAAATATTCTCTGTCACAACGATTCCCATATCCACGATGGTACCAATTGCAATAGCTATCCCTGACAGTGCCACTATATTCGCATCTACCTTGAATAACTTCATTCCGATGAACACAACGAGTACAGTCAAGGGAAGCATTCCGGAAATAAGCATAGACGTTCGGAAATGCATGACCATGATCAAGATCACAATAATGGTGATAAGAATTTCATCCCGTAATGCGTGATTCAATGTGTCCAATGTTTCGTAAATAAGACCCGTCCGATCATAAAATGGAATAATCGTTACCTGACTTACCGTATCATCAGCTAACGTTTTCTTTGGTAAACCCGGTGCTATTTCGCGAATTTTCTCTTTAACGCTCTTGATGGTAGACAATGGATTTTCACCGTATCGAGCAACCACTACACCGCCTACAGCTTCAGCTCCTTCCTTATCCATCACACCTCGACGTAATGCAGGACCTAGCGTAACGTGGGCAATGTCTTTGATATAGATGGGTACATTTTCCCGTGTTTTTACAACGGTATATTCAATATCGTCCAAGGATTTGATAAAACCCAAGCCCCGCACCATATATTCCACACGATTCACTTCAATGGTTCTGGCACCCACATCCAAATTGGATTGACGAACCGCATTAAATACTTCATTCAACTGAACTCCGTGTTCCCGCATGGCCATAGGGTCCACATCAATCTGATATTCTTTCTGAAAGCCACCAATGGATGCCACTTCCGATACACCTTCTGCTGATTGTAAAGCGTAGCGAACAGTCCAATCTTGAATGCTGCGAAGCTCTTCTAAATCCCAGCCGCCCGTAGGATTGCCATCCTTATCCCGACCTTCTAACGTGTACCAAAACACCTGTCCCAATGCCGTGGCATCAGGTCCCAACGTCGGTGAAACTCCGTTCGGAACCGTCCCCGATGGAAGTGAATTTAGTTTTTCAAGAATTCGTGACCGCGACCAGTAGAAATCCACCTTTTCATTGAATATTACATAAATAGTGGAAAAACCGAACATGGAATAGGACCGAATGGTTTTCACATCTGGAATTCCCAGCAAGGAAGTCGTTAACGGATAGGTAATTTGATCTTCAATATCTTGTGGACTTCTGCCAGACCACTTCGTAAAAACAATCTGTTGATTTTCACCAATATCCGGTATGGCATCCACCGGTACAGGATCTCTCGGAAGATCTCCCAAATTCCAATCGAACGGTGCCACCATTAACCCCCACATTATGGAAGCAATGAGAAGAATATAGACGACTAATTTATTGTCGAGAAAATATCGTATAATTTTATCTAACATGTTAATATCAATGCTGGTGGTTCATGGATTAATTCTTATCTATTTTTGCGTTAGGATTCATCATGCTGAACTTGGCTGCGATCTGCATAGCGCTGTCGATCTTAAAATTGCCTTTCACCACCACACGTTCACCTTCATGCAGTCCACTGCGAACAACATAGTATTCACCAGCACGGTGACCTAAAACGATCTCGCGACCCTCAAATGTTTCATCACTTTTTTGAATATAAACAATGGCTCTCTTCCCTGTTTTCAGAACAGCGTTCACAGGAACAAGTAATGGATCTCCACCATCACCATGATGTACAAATCCTAGAGATTCAGCTGATTCCAACTTCATTCCACAGATCGAACACATTCCTTTATGATCTTGCACTTCTTCAGGATGCATGGGGCACACCCACTTCCCCGCCAAGGCCTGTCCCAATGCTTGACCATGAGCATCTATTTTTGCATTTACAGTTCCGCTTGTGAACATACCTGGTTTTAACATTCCGGCAGAATTATCTACATTGAGACGTACCCGTACCGTTCGTGTTTTTTCATCCACTATTGGATCAATGAAAGCCACGGTCCCGGAAAATTCATGTCCCGGAAGAGCTGCGGTCGTAAAAGTAACATTTTGGCCATACTGGATCATGGCCACTTCTGTTTCATATACATCCAGCTTCACCCAAACCTTTTCTAGTCCGACCACATCGAAAAGTTTAGATCCTGTTTTTACATAATTTCCTTCCACGGCGCTTTTTGCGATAACCACGCCAGAGATCGGGCTGTAGATCGTTACTCTATCGGATGGAGTTCCTCTATGCTCAATTTCATCAATTTGATCATTGGTTAACCCGAGTAACTGTAATTTTTGTCTAGCTGAAGTTGAAATAAGACTCAATGATGGATCTGTACCCATCATTTTGACAGACTGTAAAAATTCCTCTTGAGCTGAATATAATTCCGGACTGTATAATTCTACTAAATGATCACCTTTTTGTACGGAAATTCCAGTAAAATCCACAAATAATCTTTCTATACGACCTGGAACCCATGCTGTGATGGATTTGATACGTGTTTCATCAAAGTCCACTTTACCTGATACTTGAATTTCAGCAAATGCTTCACCATGTTGAACTGCAATTGTTTCAACGCCGGCAAGAGCTTGTGCTTCTTTTGACAAGGATAATTCATTTCTATTAACGGATGAACTGCTCTTTGCTACTGGGATCAGATCCATAAAGCAAATGGGGCATTGTACGGGTTCAGGTAAATGTACACTTGGGTGCATTGAGCAGGTCCATGCTTCAACTTCTTCAGTAACATTATTATTTTTATGACTACCTTCAGAATCACCAGGTAATCCGATCCAAAGTCCAATGAAGAAAGCGACCGCCACAAGAACCCAAGCGACACTTTGCATTTCTTTTAATTTTTCTATAATGTTATTCATGAATTATTCTCCTTCTTCTAGTCCTATATAAGATTCCAGAAGCGCTTTTTGTTGTAAATAATTGACGACTGCACTTTCATATTCAAGTTTGAATTGAAGGAGTCGTCTTTGGGCATCGATCAGTGTGATCAGGTCAGCTTTATCACTAATATATGCTTTTTCCGATGCTCCTAATGATTCCATACTTTTGGGGATCATTTCATTTCCATACAGATCGATTTTCCTCCTGGCATCGTCCATTTTATACAATACACTTTCTACATCTACATATATGCTATTCTGTTTACTGACCAGTTGACTTTCAGCAGCAGTTTTTCTGTAACGTGCAGCAGAAACGTGTTTAGCATTTTTGCCAAACCAAATAGGCAACTCCAATGACACTTTGAATACCAGTGGATCTTTACCACTATCAGTTACTGGAACTCCACCCATTTCTTTTTCGCCAGTTCCGATATAATCTAACCCAATTCCAACATCGGGTAAGTAATTCAATTTTGCTCTTTTTAACAGATCTTCTCTGGATGATACAGAATATTCTGATGCAAGTAATGTGTGATTATGTTTTTGGATCTTTTGCAATAATGATCCTCTAGACTCATCCATCCATTCGACAACTAAGGTATCAGGGATCTCTACATTTTCCAAAGTATTATCATTCAATACAGCTCTGAAAGATTGTAAAAATGGTTGTTTTCTTGCCTTCAACGATTCCAGAACATTCTGCAATTTCATCAATTCGATCTGTGTATTAATAACATCGGGATGACCGGCCTGAGCCGTTTTATATTTAATCTGAATGACCTTTTCCCAGTTTTCTAGCAGTTGAACATTTTGGCGTGTAATGTCAATGGCCTGTTCCAAGTAATAAATATCGTAATAGAGCGATTTAATTTTTGCACTGACATTGGCTCGTATTTGAAGATATGATTCTTTCAATGCTTCAGCTTGTGCGGATCGAGCACGACTAACACTACTCAACTTCCCAAACATGGGGAATTTCTGCATAATACCGATCTTGAATTCCTGTGGACCTACAGCTGTTTCCACATTTTCCAGAAAATACCCAGCACTTATGGATGGATTCGGCAATTTTTTTACTACAGAAACATCTTCCATTGCACCCTGCCATTGGTCATAGGCCTCTTGCACATCGGCGTTATTATTTTGACCATAATCAATATATTGGTCTAATCGTTGTTGGCTGTAAACATTTAATGCTGACAGCACTATCATAAATAAAATTTTCATGTTTCAATGATGTATTCATCACTCCTGTTAATTAACAAAAACCGGATCTCGCCTGAACGTACGGATCCCTGAAACGAACTAGTTCGTTAATAATTAAAAGAGTGTCTAAATACGGAGGGGAGTCAGAAAGGATATCGGTGGTGAAACCGATGGATTTTGGAATTTTTGTGTGTGTTTATATCCAAAATCATAAACAATGATTGAATCATCTGCAAGTTCATTCACAGATGAATCTACTGTTTGGTTGGTCTGTGCCTTTGGTCCTGAAATAAGCAGTATGATTAGTGATTGGTCACAGGATGTAATTTCCATAGGACATTCTGTTTTTACCATTTCTACACAGCAGCTTTTTTCAACTTTTTCACAGCAGGGCATATCGCAGTCTTCTGACGAAAACAGAGGCGCAGCCAGTGAAACTGCCATGAAAGCTATCAAACCGATTGATATGAATTTTTTTGTCATACGCGTTATTTTACTGGACAATAAGTATAAGTTCCAACTTATTTTATTATTTGGATTAATTTCTTGAAATTCTCACCGGTTGCTTTACCCTGCAGTTCAAATAAAATTGTTTCCACGCTGGTGATCTGCCCCCCTGCTCTGCGGATCTTTTCCAGGCCAATTTCTTTGTTGTACTCCAGGCGCGTGGATGTAGCATCGGCTACTATTTCCACATTATAATCCTTGTCCAAAAGATCTTTTGCGGTTTGGTAGACGCAAATATGAGTTTCTATTCCGGCAAGAATCACATTTTCCGGGTTTATTTTATTAAGTATTTTATTGAATTCTTCATTTTGGCCACATGAAAATACGTCTTTAGCAATTGGCGTTAAGCCTTGTAAATGTTCACTCACTTCTTCCACTGTTCTTCCAAGTTTATCCGGTAACTGTTCCATCCAGATTATGGGGACATTCAATAATCGCGCACCTTTTATAAGCATAGCCAAATTCTGGAATAATTCATCTGCATTTTGCATAATGCGAGCCAATTTTCCCTGTACATCTATAATAACCAATGTACTGTTGGTAGTTTTAAGCATTTAACTGAACCTCCGTTATATTTTCCCATTGATCCACATTTTGCCCTGTTCTCATGGCGATGATTTTATCCATTTTGTAGGAATTCCTCACAGATAAGTTACGAATGATATCTTCTTTTTGTTCTTCAAGCATTTCCTTGTAAATCAAACTGATATGGGGTAAAAATTCATATGGAGATGCAGAAGGAAATTGACTCACCAACCCTTGCTGCAAATGAACTAATTCCAACGATTCTTCCATTTCAATGAATACAGTTTTCCAGATATTGTTCGTGTGGTTCAGACTGGACATGGTAACAAATAAGGGTGTGATCTCTTGAGCAACGTTGGTTAAAACGGACCCTAGTTCATTTACGTTTAGATCAACGGGTGAGAGAAGTGTCATGTGGGGAGAAAAAACAGGCGCCCGATATACTGACGTCAGTTCATTGATAATGTTTTGGAGATAAGCTGCATCCTCTTTTGCAGGAGTCAGCCAGATGGAGATCACTTAATTATGACCTGACCAAACACTAATTATTGCCCCACTCTTCGGCCGATTCAGCAAACATTTTCTGCATTTTTTCTACTTCTTTCGCTTCCTTGCGGTCTTTAGACTTTTTCAATTTCGCTAGTCTGCTATCCAGGGCACTGTAAAGATCAGCAATTCGACCGGCGCGCAGTGGTTCACCATCTGCCATCTCCAATACATCCGCAAATTGATCGGCATTGCCATGACGAATAATTTGATCGGCGCATGTCCAGCGCACCCAGCGATGGGAATCATTAATATTTTCGGCAAAGAAATCAATTAATTCTGGATGATCTTTTCTATAAGAAGCAATACGGCTGAATATGGATCCGCGCATATTATAGGGTGCCGCACCGTAAACGGCCAATTCCTTCAGTTTGGCTAAATTTGAGTCTGTTTTTTCTTCTGTCAAAATACTCAACGCCGTGCTGCGGATGGTTTCGCTGTGTGATTCCTGCTCCATTGCCCAGTCGAATTTTTCCTTTGCTTTTTCCAGGTCCAGTTTAATCAGCGCTGAAAAAGCTGCGCTTACGAGATAATCATTTTCCTCGTTATCCATTTTATCTTCAAGAAATGATTTAACCGAATCCGTATCATATTCCCGCAACGCGCTGATGATAGCCCGCTTTATACGATCATCCTGTCCCGCATAAGCCGCCATGAGTTCTGTCTCACCATTACGTGGTTCCAGGCTTCCGTAAGTATTGACCACTTGCCGGCGGACGTACCATTTCGGTTCATTTTCCAGAGCATTCACCAAGGCAGTGTGGATCTTTTTGGTGGATCGAGTGTCTGATAATTCACGCAGGGCCCAGATGCGATCGTTCGGAGCAGGAGCATTTTGCAGTTGATAAAGTAGTTTATCTGTCTTTTTCTCGAACGTTAATCGTTTGGGGATTTGCTGGCCTTCATCTACCACCACCATCAGTGGTTCCATTTCAGCTGGAAAGGTAAAAGTGTCTTCTTCCTTGTCAAAAAAGATCTCGTGGCGATGAATATTGCCATCATCAATAACCACTGTCATGGGCAGTTTGAACAGGGAAGTACTTTCAACATCCTGGGTTTGTTTTAATGTGAGAGATACCAATTTGCTGCGGCGATTGTAGCGGTAGCTGGCGGTGATCTCCGGAATACCGGGTTTATAGACCCATTGATCGAAGAACCAATCCAGGTTTTTCCCGGTGGTGACTTCAAACGCTTTTTTTAAGTCCGTGGTTTCCACGTTGTTGGCTGCGTTTGTCCTGGTATAATATTGCAACCCTCGGAAAAAGGCATCATCGTCTAAAATTCGGCGGATCATATTCAGAATAATAGATCCCTTGGCATAAATATTGCTGTCAAATAATTCGATGGAGTTATAATAGTAAGGCTGCACCGTTGGCCGACGATAGGATCGATCCGCCCAGACCGTGGCACTCAAATTGCCCAAACGTTCATATTCTGCCAATTCGGGCCCAGTCTCGTGCTCTGTCCACAGTAAATCCAAGTAAGTGGCAAACCCTTCATTAAGCCAGACGTTTGCCCAGTTGCGGGTAGTGAGGTAATCGCCGTACCACTGGTGAGCGAGTTCGTGAGCCACAAGGCCGTCGCTGGAATGGATGGGACGGACATTTTCCGGATGCATGGTACGGTCGGTCTGGTGTGTGTTGGTCACATTTTCCATCCCGCCCCACATGAAATCTTCAAGAATCGTTTGATCATATTTTTCAAAGGGGTAGCGCACCCCTGTAATGTCGCTGAAAAATTCCATCATGGCCGGTGTCTTGCCAAAGGAACGCAAGGCATCATCTCTATCGTGGTGTTGGTAGACCCAGTAATTCACAGGAATACCATCCCATTCATCTTCGATCTTTTTATAGTCCCCCACTGCCACTGATAATAAATAACTTACATTGGGAACATTCTCCCGCCAGTGGAAAATGCGCTGGTCACCTTGCTCATTGACAGACACAAGTTCGCCATTGGAAATGGCAGAAAGAGGCTTATCCACTGTCAGTTTACATTCCCAGGTCATTTTATCGTTGGGGTAATCGTGCATGGGCACCCAGAAATGATTATCGGTGTCCTCGCCCTGGGTCCAGCCCTGGAGCTGCTTTTCAGGATAGCTTGAGTCGGGTCTAACAAAATAAAAACCCATTGTGGGATAGGACGTATAATTGATCTTGACCGTGATGGTATCTTCCCAGCTGTAGCTTTTATCAAGATCAATCCAAAGTGTTTGACCGTTCAGCTGAAAATCCAGGGCTTGGCCTTTTAAAGTAACGCCGTGGATAGTGGTGCGGTCAGAATCGAAAGATATCCGCTGGCAAGCGCTGGAAAAAGGTGTGAATGTATGGCTTACAGAACCACTGATGCGCCCTTCGGGAATATCCACCTCAATAACCAGGGACATGTGGAGCATATCCTTTTCACGGTCCGGTGTGGAATGGTAAGGCCGTTCAGGAGTAGAGAAAAGTATTGATGAAATACAAATGATTATTTTTATTCTACGCATTTAATCCTCTATTTAGTTGCCATTGAGAAGGCGGTGAAGATATAAAAATATACTTGATTAGTGCTATTATCTTTTTATTATCTAAAACTCAATGAATATTGGAGAAGAGTTTAAATCAATACTAATCTTTGGGAATAACCATAACCGGGCAACTGGCATGGTTAACGATACCTTCGTCAACGGAATCAAAAAAGTTTTTTTTGAATAAACTTTGTTTTCGGTGTCCAAGTATAAGCAAATCTACATTTTCAGTGACTGCAGCTATAGCTTTTGAAATATTTTCATCTTTTATTATTTTAATGGCAATGTATTTTGCTTCTTTTTCAAAACCATTTACTATAAAGCGTTCACGGATTTCTTCTTCAGTGAATTTATGCGGGGAATCCATCATCATGGACATTTCTCCAGCATGGAGATCATTTACATGAACGACTGTCAAGTTAGCGTCCAATTGGTTTTTTAGCTCCATGGCTTTACGAATAACATCACCTTCGTCTCCTCTTCCGCAAAGAGCCAGTACAATGTTTTTATAACTCATTTTATTTCTCCTATTCAAAGTCTTCTAATAATAATCTTGCTTCCTCAATCTCAAACCGTTCTTCCACAAGTGATTCGGAACCTGGGGGTGTTGCTATTACAGATTGGACCAATTTCATTGCTTCATCTTCCCGGCCATCTTTATATAATGCCCTGGCAAGGTAGTTTTTTTGTATTGGTGTTTCCCGGCCTGTATTTACAGCTTTTTCTAGCCAAACGATTGCATCATCATTATCCGGCCAGGAAAGAATAAAGGGTATATAAGGTGATTTATAATGAACTGCTCCCAGCATGAAGTAGCCTCCACCGTTCTCATAGTTAGAATCCAATTCAATGATTTTTTCTGAATGTTCCTTCATCAAATCGGCAACACCTTCTTTCGCTGCAGTCAAGATTCCGTACACTTCCGACCATTTTCCCAAACAAGTCAAATACCAATAACGCAGCGCAGCAGAATTGGGATATTTGGCAACCATTTTCTCTGCCAATGCTTTTCCCTTATTATATTCTGCTTTGCGATCCTCTTCATCTGTCAGGACGTATGTCCCCTTGTAATAATAGCACTTGAGTAAATATACAGCAGCTTCTTCTTCCTGCGCGTCGATTTTCATTATTCTCTCAAAATGACGGATTGCCTGATCAATGTTTTGAGATTTAGCTTCTGTTCCTACGGCACCTTTTGCTCTTGCATTGTAAATAGCAATACCATTATCCAAGTCAGAACTAAATGCGAAAGAAATTAGAAACAGGAGATATATTATGGGTTTCATCATGGACGAGTATACTGCAAATTTATGAAATAAAAAAACCCCGCATTCAGCAAAGTTTTTATAATGTTTGAAAAATTATTTCAGCAACACCATCTTCTTGGTTTGGACAAACTCACCAGCTTGAATCTTGTATAGATAAACACCTGCTGCTACTACCAACCCCTTATCATTTGTTCCATCCCAAATAACCTTTTGATAACCGTTCATCCGTTCTCCATTGGCTAATACCTTCACCATCCTGCCCAGCATATCAATAATGAATATGCTTACAAAACTTTCATTAGGTAAAATAAAGCTTATAGTGGTGGTTGGATTAAAGGGGTTGGGGTAATTATTGTGCAGTATGAATTCAGTAGCCGATAACACTTCATCTTCATTCGACATATAGGATGAATTTAGACTGCCCGGAGAGCCGTACCCGGCAGATGCTGCCCAGCTTTCCGGCTGGGCATTATCCAAGCTCGGATTGATCAGTTCCAGTGTTGGTCCATCGCCATCGGGTTCTTCGGGCCAGGGATCACTATCATCATACTCTACTGCATCCACTAATACACCGCTTGAATCGAATAATCTAATTAATTCTCCACCACCACTTAGCCCAAAACCTATATCTCCAATATAATTTTCAATGTTAGGGAAAAGATCTGCAAAAGTAGAGGAATTAGCACATAAAACTAGATACTCATCCGCTCCAAGAGATATATCCTCATCGATGGTATAGACATGATCATCATTTTCATCCTTAAACTCCCAAAGTCCAATGGAAATTGTTTCACTGGTGGGGTTGTACAACTCGACCCAGTCATCCGGATCAAATTCATCATCAGCTGAATTGTAATTAATTTCGTTAATAACTACTGTAGAACCTGAAGCTTCAAAGTCAACCGTATATTCATAGAATTCCTGTTCCGCCTTGCGGGGGTTGAGGATTAACGCATCAGCATTGCTGGCACGGATATAATATTTTACATGATCTCCGCTTTCATAAAATGGAATAACTGCTCCGTAAACAGCATCATTTGCATCTCCATCATTATGCTGACCGTCATCATACATAGGTACGGATGTAAATTGAGCATTGAAGTCATTTGTGGTTACCATTAACTCAACTTCTGTCGCGCCGGAAACCAATGATTGAATAACGACATCTTCTCCTTGCACAGGATTTTCATTTTCTTGGATAATATTAATTATTACAGGGGCTGTTTTTGCAATTTCGCTATGGCTTAACAAGTAAGGCAATCTGCCGGCTACGGTTGAAGTAATTCCGCACCAGTGGGAATCATCCGGAGTAATCAGGTAATTATCCACATTGTAACGGAAATAATCATCAAAAATAAACGATGGAAATATATTTGGATATGAGTCAGCGTAAACTTCAATCGAGTCCTGCATTCTATAAGCAAGATCCTGGATATAATTCACATTGTAAATATCATCTATAATTGTACGCATATGTGCTGTGTAAATCTTTTTATTTAACGGAACATTGATGAGTTCGCTGAAAAAAGGCCGCTCATCATCATTTTCAAATAAAAATGGATCCCAATTATATATCCAGGAAACATCGCCGCCTAAATCAATCACCGTATTTATCATGGCTCCGCCAAATGTTTGATCCTTATCCCAGGGAATAACTTCAAACTGGCCGCTGCTCGTATTGCGGTATAAATAATAATTATGTATGTAAAAACCATTATATGTATCTAGATCAGGTATGACCTGTGAGGCGGCAAAAAACCACAACGCCCGGTCCACATTCAAAATAGTCTCGATGCTGTCAATCTCAAAATTCAATGTATAAATTAAATCCAATAAATCAGCCCAGCCCGATTCTGACTTTAATTCATAGCCCTTTCGGTAGGCATAAGCTGTGGAATCAGCGCCATACCAGCGCATATCCGGCCAGGCATTATAATTACTGCCATAGTGGAATTGGGGTTCGCACTTAAAAAATGTGCCTTCGTTATTTCCAAAGTGTTTGGTTAGAAAAGGTTTATTCACTGATTCCACTGAAATATACAATCCCAAATAGCTGTCATTTATAGACACATTCATGTATCCCACTTCCGATGTGGGCAGGTAATAGCCCTCTGTTATGTACCCCAAAGACTCTCTGACAAAGGTTGCGTCAAAAATCGAATTAGACAGTTTAACTTTGATATAGCCCAGCAGGTCCTGGTCATCATCAATCAAGTTAAAATCAATATTCAGGGGAAACTTGGGACTGCCCAAAACTTGGGTCCACCAGAAAGTTGAATTCCCCTTATAGCGGACACCAACACTATCTAAAGTATCTCCATTGAAAATGACTGTTGCCAGTTCATAGGTCTTGTCATCTATCTCCCAGCGATCCTGTAAAATTTGGTCATAATTGGGATTGTAGAATTCTATTTCCAGGGTGTGGACCTGGTAGGGATCAAACAATTCCTGACCCAAAAGGATTGATCCTGTAAAACATATGGTTAATAGTAAACGTATTCTCATAATCTGTTCTTGCTCGTTTTTTACCTATTGTGGTGTTAGTTAAGGTACGATGGGCATATAGTGTCGATCAATGCCGACAGCGCCAAAGACGCCGATACCACCTTCGATACCGAAACTATGTCCGGAACCGCCCTGTCCTAAAAACAGGCTGGAAAATTCCGGGTCCCCGGCATAGCGGATGAAATAATCAAAATAATTATTGTCCATACTCATGAGGTTGATGAGCAGGTAATCTTCTTCCCAATCCAAAAACGGATCATCCTCACAAATCTCCCGGCGGTAAGTCCAAGATGCTTCATCGGGACTGATGATTTCTTCCTGCCACAGCCCACAGGCATAATCCGGTTTACTATCCTCGTAATAATCATAATCGAAAAAATAGGCCAGTACATTGCCAGCGTTGATGATCTGGTAGTTGTCGGCCATGGTTTGCCAGCGGATATCCATAGTTTGGCTAAGTTGAAATGTATCCGGTAATTCTTCCTTGATTAACTGGGGTACCGGGGGAATAATCGTTTCCCCATTCGCACTCAAGCCGCCTGGTGTGGTCACCGACAGGATCCAGGTTTCTCCCGCTTGGGGCTGCAGATCATCACCGTTGTACACATAACCGCCAACGACAACTGTATCGTCCTCGCCCATTTCAAAATCAATGTATTCGAATAGATAATCCTGCTGTCCGTTGCTCACGATCACTTCCGCATCGCGGACCACATAGCGGGAGGCATAATAGACAACAATGTTGCCGAAAATGGTGTCTCGCATGAGAGTATCAGAAGCTTCGTCCATGGCCAAAGAGCGGTGCACACGAACCACGCTGGTCACCAGTGAATCTGTTGAAAGCAGGCCCATAATGTTCAGCACTGATTCGTGATCGGAGGTGACGTCCTCCCAATCCAGTTCCTGGTCAATGCTCATACAGGCAAATGAAAGAATACAGAAAAAACTGATAGAAATTAGACGCATTATATCTCTATCCTGTAACCGAAGGTTAAGAAAAATGGAAACATGGGTACTGCCGCCCGTTCCATGCCGATGGTTTCCCCGGTCAGCCGGTTGACTTTGTTCCGGTACTGGTAGGTCAGGGCATTCACTGCATTGGTCACATTGATCAGCTGGATATAGCGCTCATAAGGCAAACCTAAGAACGTCTTATTCTGTTTAAAACCAATGTCCCAACGGAAGTATAACGGCAGTAGTTCTGAATTTTTACTGCCTACGAGAAAACTTTGCACACCATACCAGGAAGGCATATACGGGTCATGGTTTGCGTTCCATTGCTCATAGCGTCCTATGGGTGGGGTGAATGGCTGCCCGCTGGCCACTTGGAGGGACGTGCTGAAATGAACACCTTTCAGGTAAGAACCTATGCCGCTGCTCCCTTCTTTATATAGCTCAACATCACCCACCAGGTTCAAGGTATGGGTACGATCATATTTGGGATAGTACCAGCCGTATTTATCAATGTGCCTCTTTGTCTCCGCGTAGGTGTAACCAACCCAGCCCCGCAGGCGCCCGGCAGTTTTTTTGTATAACAGTTCCAGGCCGTAGGCATATCCTTTGGTATCATAAAATTCGTTAAAGGGTGTAAAGCGCAGCTCATCCTGTTCTTCCTGGAATAGCTCACCCTGTTTCAAGGTGATCAGGTTCTCAAAATGCTTGTAGTAGGTTTCGGCCCGAAAGAGCCAGTTCTCCTCGGACAGGTATTCAATGCCCAGTATTAGATGGTCGGCGTAGGGCGCTTGCCGTTCAGCGGGGATGCCCAGCCAGAAGTCGATGATGCGCAGGGATTCATCCTCTGAATTGGCAATGGTCAGGAATTGGTGATAACGGCCAATCGCCAGTTTAAAAGACAGGTCTTGCTGCAAAAGAAATTTCAAGCCAAAGCGGGGGTCGATGTACAGCGTGTCATGGAGGGAATAATCCATAATCCTGGCCCCCAACTGCAATGCCAGGTTGGAGGTGACATCCCATTTATCCTGGAAAAATAACGACATCTCCTGGGTTTGATCCTGCATCTGCAATGGATTCAGGTAAATGGTTGTGTCCAGGGTGGAATATTCCAATTCCATCCCCAGGTCATAGTTCACCCGCTTGATCTGTGCCCCGCCCATAAGCTGGTGGTTGGCCAGTCCGTGCCAGGAAATTTCTGTTTCGATGGTCCGATCATCCACAATATCAAAGAAATCAAAGGAAAAAGCATCGCTGAAAGAGCCCGATTCATTGCCAGAGGTCCAGTCACCGGTTTCTGAAAAGGACATATCAAAATGGAACCGGTAACGGCTGTTGGCCACAAATGTTTTTGCCACCAGCTGGGGACTGATGAGCCAGCGCCAGGTCAAACTGTTAGAATGGTTCCCCCAGGGCCAGTTGATAGCGAAGGTCGATCTACTATTTTCATAATAATCGGTCTGGATCTCATAACTCTCCGACTTATCGGTAAACTCAAAGTCCAGAACATCGTCGCCATAAAAACGGCTGTAGGTGAGGCGGTGGTCGGGGTTCACATCCAGGTTGACCTTGATCTGGTAATCGTAGAAATAATAGGGAAATTCGAAGCCGCTATCATCATCGGCCAGCCACAAGATTGCATTAAGAAATTGATCAAAATAGGTGCGCCTCCCGGCAAACATCCAGGAGCCTTTCATACCGCCGAATTTCGGCAGTGGGCCTTCAAACAGGGCCTTGCTGGAAATGGCCGATATATTGGCAATGCCGTGAAATTCTTCCGTATTACCCTCCCGGTTGATCACATTTAATATGGCGCCCATGCGGCCGCCGTAACGAGCGGGAAAGCCGCCGGCGTGGAAATCCGCTTCCTTGATGGCATCGGTATTGAAAGTGGAAAAGATACCGCCTAAATGATATGGATTATAAATGGTAATGCCATCCAGCATGACCAGGTTCTGGTCCGGCGTACTGCCGCGGACGTAGAGGGCGCTGGAAAAATCATTCAGAGTCTGTACTCCCGGCAGCATCTGCACAGTCCTAAAAAGATCCG